>Ga0256843_1002011_pt1 | contig 15237 bp, 16 predicted proteins | sample AlvinellametaG_FD_191572 | JGI IMG/M metagenome (GOLD analysis project Ga0256843, IMG submission 191572) | Pompeii worm associated microbial communities from hydrothermal vent at the East Pacific Rise, Pacific Ocean - Alvinella | ecosystem: Host-associated > Annelida > Integument > Unclassified ... | reverse complement strand
TATCCATATCTTGAAGTATATGATAAAGAGAGATTAAAACAGATTGAACCAGCTTTAGTATTTGATGAAAATGGAAATCCAAGAGTTGAAGAGATAATTGGTGTAGGAACATCAAATGAATATACAACAGTAAATTTTAAAATGTTAAGTGATACCTTTATAAAAAATGCAAAAGAGAATGAAAATATAAAAACAGATGTATTTTTTAATACTAAAGTTGAAGATATATCTAAAAAAGATGGTGTTTTTACTGTAAAAACATCTTCTAATAAAATCTATAAAGCAAAAATGATAATTGTAAATTCAGGAGCTCATAGTTTACATCTTGCACATAAGATGGGATATGGCAAATATTATGGACAAATACCAATGGCAGGAAGTTTTTATAAAAGTAATAAGAGGATACTAAAAGGTAAAGTTTATATGGTTCAAAATCCAAAGCTACCTTTTGCAGCACTTCATGGAGATCCTGATTTAACTTTAAATGAAAATACGAGATTTGGTCCAACGGCATTAGTTCTACCAAAATTAGAAAGATTTAAAAGTGGTACATTTTTTGACTTTGTATCTACTCTACAACTTGATCTAAATGTTATAAAAATATTTTATGGACTTTTAAAAGATAAAGATATAAGAGCTTACATACTTAGAAACTTCTTATTTGAAATTCCATATTTTGGTAAGATTGCATTTTTAAAAGATGCTAGAAAAATTGTACCATCGTTACAAATGGAAGATATACAATATGCACATGGATTTGGAGGAGTAAGAGCTCAAATATTAGATAAAGAAAATCAAAAACTAATGTTAGGGGAAGCCTCTATTAATACAAATGATGGGATTATATTTAATATGACACCATCTCCTGGAGCTACTTCATGTCTTGGAAATGCAAAAAGAGATGTGATATTGATATGTGAATACTTAAATAAAAGTTTTGATATAAAAAGCTTTGAAAATGACCTAGAAGAAGGGGATATAAAATGAAAAAGATACTTTATATAACTGATCAAGAAGAGTATAGTGAAAATGGTACAATATCATCATTATTTGATATATATTTAAAAGAATATTTTGATATAGATATAGTTTATATGACAAAATATAAGTTCTCTTTTTCAAAAAAAGGTAACCACTTAATAGTACCACTTTCTAAACAAAAACATATAATAGAATATCTAACTAGACGAGATATAGATATATCTTCTTATGATTTTGTATTTGTAAGAAATAAAAAAACTGTGTTAGAAAATGTATTAAGATTTAAAAGTAAGTATAATTATAAAATAATATATAGAGTTTCATATCCTATAAAACATCATAAGTTAGAATATATAGATAGTTTTTTCCCATATTCATTAGTAAAAAAATATCAGTATAAAAAGAAAATAAACAAAAGAGATACTCTTGTAAATAAATGTGATCTTTTTTCTCCAGCTTCTATGGAAGTAAAAAATGAATTTTATTCTAATATAAATATAGAAACATTTCCAATTTTTACAGGATTAGATCCAAATAATCTAAATGAACATATTCTCTCAAATGATAAAAATATTAAAAAATTTATATATGTAGGTAGTATAGATTCAGTAAGACAATTTGATGTTATATTAGATGCTTTTTCAAAACTAAAAGATACGAACTGGCAATTAACTATATCTACAACTAAAAAGATGTTTATTATTGATCTACTTAAACATTATTCACATATTAGAAATAATATCAATCTAATAAGTGCCATGAGTTTAAAAGAGCTAAGAGATCAAATAAATCAACACGATATAGGAATTGCACTAATGCCTAGAAATAGATTTTATGATACAGTTTTAAGTGATAAAGTTATCGATTATAGCTCTTGTTCCTTACCTAGCTTATTAACAAAAAATAATAAAAATAGTGCTATTTTTGATAACGATGAAGCATATTTTAGTGAATTTAATACGAATGATATAGCAAATAAATTAGAAGATATTATAAACTTTACTCATGATGATATAAGTTTAGTTGGAAATAAAGCTCAAAAAAAATTATTAAGTATAAAAAGAAACTATAAGATATTAGCAAAAGAGTTAAGTGAAAAACTTCTTAGCTTGTAATCTTATTTAAGATTACAAGTAGTAGCTTTACTTATTAGTTTTGTTGCTATTATCTCATTTTCATTGATAAAACTTTTTACACCTATTTGAACCAAATCTACTATTTGTGAATGGTGTGAAATTTTTATTACAACTTTAATATTTTTATCAATATTTTTAATTGATTCAGCAATTAACCTTGCTTTTTCATCATTGTTTATAGCAATAATAACTGCACTTGCATTTTTAACTCTTAAAAAATGAAGCATAGTTTTTGATGCTGCATTTCCAAAAAATACTGCATGACCTGCATCATGTCCCTCTTTTACATGATCTCTATCATGCTCAACTGCCATGTATGGTATATCTTCTTTGATAAGTTTTTTTACAACTTTTTTACCTAAATTTGAATACCCACACACTACAATATGGTTTTTAATATCTGCAGTTACTATTGGATCATCTAAAACTTCTGTTTTATTTACAAAGAAATAATCAGTAAATGCCCTTACATATTTAATAGCAATAGAAGTAAAGATTAAAGATAAAATAACAACACTTAACATAGTTTGATGTAGTTGAGAATCTATTAGTGAATTTGCATTTGCTAATGCAAATACAGCAAATGAAAACTCTCCAACTTGTGCTAAAGCAAGAGCTGTTTTAAAGGCTCTTTTTTTAAGTGAAAATATACTAATAATTCCAAAAATCATAATAGCTTTAAATGTTAATATAACTACAGCTAAGCTAATAATAGTAAACATATTTTCAATAACAAATTCAATATTTACTTGAATACCTACAGTTATAAAAAATAATCCAAGTAAAAGATCTCTAAATGGTACAAGGTCAGCTTCTATTTGGTATTTATATTTTGTTTCAGCAATTAACATTCCAGCAATAAATGCACCAAGTGAATATGAAAATCCAAATATATGAGCTAAAAGTGCAGAAGATAATACAATAAGAATAATAGTAGATATAAATAACTCTTCAGTTTTACTATCCACAACAAAAGCTAGTAACCATTGTAAAATATATTTACCAAAGATATATAAAGTAACTATTACAATTACACCAGAAATTAGTGTTTTTGTAACCATATCACCTAAACTTGCTGTTTCATTTGTAAATAGAGTTATCATAATTAGTATAGGAATAACTGCTAAATCTTGAAATATAAGTATACCTACACTATATCTACCATAAGGTCTATGTATATCTCCATTTTCATTTAAACTTTTAAGTACAATAGCAGTTGAAGATAAAGATAAAGCAGCTCCAATAATAATTGATGTTTTAACATCTATACCAAATAGATGATGAGATACAAAACCAAAAAACATAGAGGTTACAATAACTTGCAGTGTTCCATATACAAATACCTCTTTTTTCATCTGTTTTAGGTGACGAATAGAGAACTCTAAGCCAATAGTAAACATTAAAAAGACTATACCAAATTCAGATATATGCTCTAACTCTTCTGTTGTAATTTTTGAAAAACCAATAAAATAAGATAATATCATACCTGTAAATATATAACCTACAATTGTAGATATATGTAACTTTCGCAATAGCAAGTTTAATAAAAGAGCTGTTGCTAAAGCAATTACTATGATACTTAATAAATCCATGTTTAAAATTCCTAATATTTTTATAACTATAATTATAGCAAAATTATAAAATATTAATTCATTTTATAGTTTTTTATCAAATATTAGAATAAAACATTAAGAGTTAAATATAAATTTGTTTTTTCTTTTATATTATCTGTACCTAATGCACTTGTAATTTTTTCAGGTTCACCAATCCAGTTTCCACTACCTGTATAATCATAGTCAATATCAATATAACCTAATCTTACATTTGCATGTTTATTGATCTTTTTAGAAACATAAAGTTCAATAGCTGTTCCTCTTGTAGCTAATTTATTAATAGAATCATTAGGCGATAATGTGTAACTAAACCAATTTTTACTACCTTTATTATATTCAGCTCCAATTGACCAAACTTTATTCATATTATATTTTGCTCCAAACCAAATTGCATGACCAGATTTTTCTTTTGTATCCCCTAATGTTGAAATAAGTAATCCATGATTACCAAGTGTTCCTAAATCAACAAGCTTTCCATTTGGTTTTGCAATAGAATAAGAGTAGTGTGCAAATAGATCAAATCCTGAAATATTTTGAACCTCAAACATAGCTCCTGAAATATCTAAATCCCCAACATTTTTATCTTCTGTCTCTAAATCTGGATTTGCCATAAGATCTTTTGATTTTACAGTATAAAATTGAAATAGATGTTTATAAGAAATCTTTTCACATGTTTTATCTATAAATAGTACCCATACTTTAGTATCTTTCATATTATCATTGTATGTTGAACCATTATTTGGAATAGCATATCCAATTCTAAGTGATGTTGTACCAGGTAATGCTTTATCTAAATTTGATGTGAATAAAACACCATCTGCTGCACCATCAAATACTAATGCATCATAAGTACCTTTTCTAGTAGTACCCTCTTTTATTTGGTAAGAGGGACCATCACTAGATGGATGTCTTCCAACGGTAAGTACCATAGGGTAATCACTATTTGGATTTAATGACCAATCTAAATAAGCTCTTTCTACAAATAATGAACTATCACTATCTGGAGTTCTCCCTTGTCTAGAATCCATTGATGCACCAGCATTTGTATCTGTATTTGAATCCCCCCAATTTTTATATGAAGATAATCTTCCAGAAAATTTTAAATTGTTTGCAATTTTAGATTTCATATTTATATTTAATTTTGTTCTATAAATAGTACCTTCATTTAAAGGATGTGAACCATTGGCGTATGTAGTTTGGAAGTTATTAGCTTCTACTCTCATACCTAAACCTAATTTAATTTTGTCTACAAGTATTTTTGTTTCTGTAGATTCTAAATTTTCTTCAACCTCTTCTATATACTTTTGTAACTCATTAACTTGAGCTTTTAATAATTTTATATCTTCAGTATTATTAGCAAAAGTTTGAGTTGATAATAAAGCTATAGTTGCTAAATTTAATAATATTTTATTTTTCATTATATTCCCTCATTATATACCAGCTGCTTCAGGTGCATCAGAATCTGCAGCATGATTTTTTAAATATTCTAGTAAAACAAGTTTATCTTTATCACTTAATTTATCAATACCAAGTTTTTTCATTTTTCTTTCTTTTTGGAATACTCTATCCCATTGAGAAGTTGCTTTTATAGAAGCATTTATTTTTAGTTGTTTTGCAAGATCTTTTCCTTTATTAGCAAATAATGGAACGGCAAGAAAAATAAAAATAAGTAATAATTGAAATAATTGTCTCATTATTTATCCTTTACAATTAAACTTTATTATAATAATTAAAATTTACTTAAAAAAAAGAATTATTAGTAAAATTTGACTTTTGATATATATTTTAATATAATTAGTTATGATATTTTTTACAAATCTTAAAATTAAAACCAAGATAAATATACTTTCTATCAGCTCTATAAGCCTTATATTTTTTATGCTTTTAGGGATATTTTATTTAACTAATTTTATAAATAAAAACATTAATGATATGCAAAATAAAGAGTTACATTTTAAAGATGTTTCTCATAATCTTATTACATCTATCTCAATGTTTCATAAAGATGTACTAACTTACTCTATACTAAATACTAATGAGAATAAATTTACAAAAGATGATATAAATAATTATGATAAAAAGATAAATAATTATTTTAATAAATTAGAATCAACAATTTTATCTAGCAATACAGAAAATAAAGACAATTCATTAATAATTTTAAAAAAATTAAAAATAAGATACAACTCATATATAAATATTGTTAGATGTTTAAAAACAGATTTTAAAGAAGATTATGAAGATGGGATTGATAGTTTAATAGGATTAAATCTTATATCTAATAAAATGTTTGAAGAGTTAGATATATTTGTAACTTTAGCAGATAAAAAATTTAAAAAAAGAATTGAAAATTTAAATAATACAATTAGTGAAGTTGTTGATCTATTTATAACTATATCTATTATTTCATTGATATTATTTATATTTTTTGGAGGAATATTGAAAAATTCTATTATTGAATCTTTAACTAATTTAAAAAATGGATTAAATAACTTTTTTGATTTTTTATCTCATAAAAAAGATATAGTAGATGATATAAAAATAATATATCATGATGAGTTAGGTGAAATAGCTCAACATATAAATGAAAACCTTCATGAGGTGGAGTCTTTAATTAAAAATGAGAGAAAATTTAAAGAATCATTACAAATAGAAGTTGAAAAACAAACAAAAGAGTTAAGAGAACTTTCTGATGAAATAATATCAACACAAAAAGATGTTGTTTCAAGAATGGGAGCTATTAGTGAAACTAGAAGTAAAGAAACTGGTAATCATGTAAAAAGGGTTGCTGAGTATTCAAAATTATTTGCAAAAAAATATGGTTTGAGTGATGATGACTGTGAGTTATTATATAGTGCTTCACCTATGCATGATATTGGAAAAGTAGGAATACCTGATAATATATTAAATAAACCAGGAAAACATACACCTGAAGAGTTTGAGATTATGAAAACTCATGCTAAATTAGGTTATGAGATGTTAAAAAGTTCACCTAGAGCTATTTTAAAAAGTGCAGCAATTATATCGTATGAACACCATGAAAAATGGGACGGAACAGGTTATCCAAATAAAAAAGCAAATACTGATATTCATATATTTGGAAGAATAACTGCAATAGCAGATGTATTTGATGCCTTAGGTAGTGATAGATGTTATAAAAAAGCGTGGGAACTAGATAGAATAATACAACTTCTAAAAGATGAAAGAGGTAAACATTTTGAACCAAAACTTGTTGATATATTTTTAGATAATTTAGATGAATTTATAGAGATTAGAGATAGATATAAAGAGATATTAAAATAGGTCACCTTTTGATAGTTTTGTGTATGTAAAATATAAATTATGGTATAATCGCGTATATATAAACAAAAAGGTTTAAAATGCAATATGATATTATAGTTGTTGGTGGTGGTCATGCTGGTATTGAAGCATCACTTGCAAGTGCTAGAATGGGTGCAAAAACTTTACTTATTACTATGCTTGTTGAACAAATTGGAGCAGCTTCTTGTAACCCTGCTATTGGAGGACTTGCAAAAGGACATTTAGTTAGAGAGCTTGATGCACTTGGCGGTCAAATGGGATTATGTACAGATGCAACTGGTATCCAGTTTAGAGTATTAAACTCAAGTAAAGGTGCAGCTGTTCAAGGAAGCCGAGCTCAAATAGATATGGATGAATATAGAGTATATATGCAAAATATTTGTCTAAATACACCAAATCTTGAAGTTTATCAAGATGAGGTTAGCTCTTTATTAGTAAATAACAACGAAGTTAGTGGTGTTGTTACAAAACTAGGGGAAGAGTTTAGTGCTAAAAAAGTTATCTTAACTACAGGTACTTTTATGAAAGGGCTTATCCATATAGGTTCAAATACTTATGAAGCTGGTCGTGCTTGGGAATTACCATCATCTACACTATCAACTCAACTAAAAGAGTTGGGATTAGAAGTGGGAAGGTTAAAAACAGGAACACCAGCAAGATTAGATGCAAAATCACTTGATTTTTCACAAATGGAAGCTCATGGTGGAGATGAAACTCCTACACCATTTTCTTTTAGAACTTCTAAAGATGAGTTTAATCCTACACAACTTCCATGTTATATTACATATACAAACACAAATACTCATGATAATATTAGAGCAAATTTTAGTAGAGCTCCACTATTTACAGGTCAAATTGAAGGTACAGGTCCAAGATATTGTCCTAGTATTGAAGATAAGGTAAATAGATTTTCTGAGCGTGATAGACATCAGTTATTTTTAGAACCACAAACAGCAAGTGCTAGAGAGTATTATATAAATGGACTTAGTTCATCTTTACCTATTGATGTACAAAAAACAATGATACACTCAATACCAGGATTACAAAATGCAAAAATAGTAAGATATGGATATGCTATTGAGTATGATTATATAAATCCTACAGAACTACTACATACACTTGAAACTAAAAAGATAAAAAACTTATATCTAGCAGGTCAGATAAATGCAACTACAGGATATGAAGAAGCAGCATCTCAAGGTATGATTGCTGGTATTAATGCAGTATTAAAACTACAAAATAAAGAGCCATTTATATTAGGGCGTCATGAAAGTTATATTGGTGTTTTAATTGATGATTTAGTTACTAAAGGAACTTCTGAACCATATAGAATGTTTACTTCAAGAGCTGAATATAGATTACTTTTAAGAGAAGAGAGTGCTGATATAAGATTAATGCCTTATGGCTATGAACTAGGTCTTATTAGTGAAGATACTTATAACAAAATGAAACAAAAAGAAACAACTATAAAAGAAGCTGTAAAGTTTATGGAAGGTGAATGGTTTACCCCTAAAAAAGAGAATCTACAACTTCTTAGTGATCTAGGAGAAGATAAAATAAGTGATAGAGCATTGCTTATTGATGTAGTTGGTAGAAATACAATCACTTTAGAAAAATTTGATGCACTAGTTCCTAAATATGCTTATCTTGATCCTTATTTAAAAGATCAAGTAATAACTGAAGCAAAATATTATAGATATGTACTAAAACAACAAAGACAAATAGATAAAATGCAAAAGATGTTAAATCTAAAGATACCAGAAGATTTTGTATACGATGATCTACCAGGACTTTCTACTGAGATTATTGAAAAGTTAAAAGCATATAATCCACCTACACTATTTAACGCATCTCAAATAAGTGGAATAACTCCAAGTGCAGTTGATATACTACACTTGAATATAAATAAAAAACAAAAGGAAAAATAGTGAAACAAACGTTTGAAGTATTAAATGTAAAATGTGGTGGATGTGCAGGAACACTTAAAAAAGCTCTAAAAGATGAGTTTTCAGATGTACAAGTAGATCTTGAAGTTGAACCAAGACAAATTACTTTAGATATTGATGAATCTAAAATTGAAGCTTTAAGAGAGAAACTAATCTCTTTAGGATATCCAATGAGTGATGAAGACTTAGGTACAATACAAAAAATAACAACAACAGCAAAGAGTTTTGTATCTTGTGCTGTTGGTAAAATGGATAAATAAATAAAAGGTATAAAATGATACAAACATATTTATATGCTCAAAGTGGGCATAACTTTGGATTAGAAGCAATAAGAAGATGTGCAGCGATATATCATCAACTTGAATCTGTTGATCCTATATTAGCAACTAGTGACTATAGAGCAGCATCTTTTGCAAAAGATGAATTAGGTATTAAAAAGGGTGTTGGAGTTGATATAATTACAGCCCTACCACATCTTATGACAAGAAGAGATATTTTAATATATGATTCTCAAGAACCAAGCGATCTTACAAAAAAGCATATGAAAGATTTTTGTACAATATTACTTGAAGTTGGTGTTGATATACCAAAAGATATAATAGATGATGAATTTTTTGAAGAATCAAAAACTACAAGAGAGAAGTGTTTCTTCTTTGCTGATGATGATTATGAAGATGAGATGATGAATATACTTTGTGTTGATTGCCAAAAGCATGATATGGATATACTTCTTGGACACTACTTTTTTATGGGACATGATAAAAAACTTGCACCATTTTTTAATGAAGTAATAGAAGATGAAGATTATGCTAAAACTATAAAAGAGACAAAATATCTTTTAACATCTAGTGTTTATGCTGCATTACAATCACTTGCAAGTGGAAACTCTCCTGTATTTTTTGAAAGAAAAATAAAAGAGTTTAAAGGAGATGTTGATCTACTTGAAAAATATAATATTCCAGTAGTTCAAGGAAAAGATCTAAATGAATTAGTAGATAATTTTGAAAAAATAATTACAGATTATCCTAAAACATCAACAATCAAAAAAGTAGATATATCTGATCATATTAAAAATATAATAGATACAACTGCTAAGTATGAAAAAATATTAGGAAATACTTTACACAAAGATGTTTAATATTTTACTATAAACTAAAAAAGGCTAGATGAAATATCATCTAGCCTTTTTTTATATCTATAAAAAGATATTATGGAGTCATAATACCTTTAATAGTAAAGAACACAACAGCACTTAAAGTAGCAGCTGCAGGTACAGTAATAATCCATGCTGCAATAATCTTTTTAACAGCATCTCTTTTTACATATTTAATTTTCTTAACTTCTTTAAACTCTTTTTTCTCTGTTTTTACTAAAGCTTGTTTTTCATCAATAATTTTGTAAAGTTCAACAATTCTTTCATAATCTGCTTTTGATTTATCATCTTTTTTATCAAGTTTTTTGAACTCTTTTTCTAAGTTTTCTAAATCTTTTTTATCTTGTTTAAATTTACTTCTTACAGCTTCTAACATTTTTGTATCACTTCTATCTAGATATTCTCTTAAGAATCCAACACCAAATACCCCACCAACTGCAATATGAGTTGATGATACAGGAAGACCAAGTTGAGAAGCTATAATAACAGTAATAGCAGCAGCCATAGCAATAGAGAATGCTCTCATTTGATCTAGTTCAGTTATCTCACTACCTACAGTTTTGATTAGTTTTGGTCCAAATAATGCAAGTCCAACAGCAATACCAATTGCTCCTACTCCCATAATCCACAACGGAATACCAACTTTAGAGTTGATCCCTCCAGAGTTAACTGCATCATTAATAGCAGCTAATGGTCCAATAGCATTTGCAACATCATTAGCTCCATGAGCAAATGATAATAAAGCAGCTGCAAAAATAAGTGGAATAGTAAATAAACTATTTACACTATCTTTACTATTTTCAAGTTTTGAAGCAGCTTTTGCAATTAAAGGTTTAACAACAAAGAATGTAACAAAAGCAAATACAGTTCCAATAGTAAGAGCTGTTACAAAGTCAACTTTAATGATCTTTTTAACACCTTTTAACATAAGATAAGTCATAAATGCCATAGCCATAAGTGATACTAGTAATGGTACGATTTTTTTCGCATTTGTAATCATATCTTCTTTATATGTTATTTTTGTTTTTATAAAGTACAAGAAGGATGCAGCAATTACTCCACCTAAAACAGGAGATATTACCCAAGAAGCAGCAATTTTACCCATAGTTCCCCATGAAACAATACTAAATCCAGCAGCAGCAATACCAGCACCCATAACACCACCAACAATTGAGTGAGTTGTAGAAACAGGAGCTCCAACACTAGTAGCAAGGTTTAACCATATAGCAGCACTTAATAGTGCAGCACTCATAGCCCATATAAATATCTCAGGATTTTCAATCATACCAGGATCGATAATACCTTTTTTGATAGTTTTTACAACTTCTCCACCAGCAATTAAAGCACCACTTGCTTCAAATACAGCTGCTAGTATAATAGCCCAAAACATTGTAAGTGCTTTTGATCCAACCGCAGGTCCAACATTGTTCGCAACATCATTTGCTCCAATATTCATAGCCATATAAGCACCAAATACAGCACCTATAATTAAGAATTCATTATGTGGAACTTCACTATGTGTGAATGAAACCCATATAAATACAATAGCAATAAATACAAAAGATATTGCTACTTTAGTAAATCCACCCATAGTTTTTTTAGTAACTTTTTCCATCTCATTAATTGTTTTAATATCCATTAAGATATGTCCTTTTTTTAATATGTGTAATTATATTATTTAATATGTTAATAGTATGTTAAAAATAAGGGGTGTAAAAATAGCTAAAAGTATGTTTTTATAAAGTATAGTAATAAATTATTACTATTTTTTTTCTTCTTTTTTTGAATTCTTTTGAATATTGTTTTTATTTTTAGAAAAACCACATCCATCTTTACTTTTCTTTTTAAGGTTTAAGCCTTTTATATGGTCTTTGTATGATATATTTTTAGCATTCATCAATGCAAAAGATTTTGCAATAACTGCAATAGTATTTGGTACTTTTTCTTTTTGTTTGTAAGATTGAATATTTTTTTCACTAACTTTTATAAGCTTTGCAAATTTAGGCAGAGTTATATCTGCATCTAATAATAATTTTTTAAAATCTATAAATGTCATATTTATCCTATATATTGATAAAATATTATATAATATAATAACTTAAACAAATAGGAGATAATTATTAGCACTTCCAAAGGAAAATATTTTGAAGAAAAAGCTTGTGAGTATTTAAAAGAAAATAACTTTAAAATAATAGAACAAAACTTTTTTGCTAAAAAGATTGGTGAGATAGATATAGTTGCTATAAAAGATGGAACTTATCATTTTGTAGAAGTGAAAAGTGGAGAAAATTTTGAAGCAATATATAATATAACTCCTAGTAAATTATCAAAATTAAAAAGAAGTGTTGAGTATTATATTCAAATAAAAAAATTAGATGTATCTTATTGTATAGATGCAATAATTTTTGCAAGTGAAGAATTAGAGTATTTAGAAAATATAACAATGTAAGTTTTATTTTTATAAAAAGTATGGTAAAATATGGTATATTTTATAAAAGGCTTTAAAATGACTAAAAAAATGACAATAACACTAGAAGAAAACTTGATTAATGAATTAAGTGCATTAGCTAAAGATACAGGTAAAAAGAAAACACAAGTAGTAAGAGAAGCACTGCAAGATTATTTTGATATAAATTCAGTAACAAAAACTGTACAAGAATACAAAATGGGAACATTGAAAACTGTTTCACATAAAGATGTAAGGGATTCTCTTGGATTATAATATCCAATATGATCCAAAAGCTATAAAAGAACTTCAAAAACTAAATAAAACAATAGCATCTGATATTTTAGATGGTATTGAAGAATATTTTTCTAATCCTATTGAAACAAAAATTAAAAAACTAAAAACACCTTTTGATGGTGCATATAGACTTAGACTGGGTGACTATAGAGTTGTATTTTATGAAGAAAATGATTTAATACTTATATCAAAAATTGCCCATAGAAAACAAGAGTATAAATAAGAAGATATTGAATGTACTATAAAAAAGAATTAGAAGCTATAAAAAAATCAAATAGATATAGAGAAGTTAAGCTTTTTGATGAAGATTTAATTGATTTTGCATCAAATGATTATTTAGGATTATCAAGTAATAAAGAATTATTTGAAGAAGCTTGTACTATTGTAAGAGAAAATAAATTTAACTCTTCAAAATCCTCTTTACTTGTAAATGGATATAGTAAAATACACAAAAATTTTGAAGATGATTTATGTAAATATAATAACTTTGAAGCAGGTCTTGTAGTAGGAAGTGGTTTTTTAGCAAATATATCACTAATAGAGAGTTTAGTTCGTAAAAAAGATGTTCTTATTATGGATGAATATTATCATGCAAGTGGAATTTTAGCTTCACAACTTGTATCAAATGTATATACTTTTAAACACAATGACTATAATGATTTAGAAAAAATAATCAAAGAAAATAAAGGTGCAAATAGAATAATAATTGCAATTGAGGGTGTTTATTCTATGCATGGAGATATAGCACCTATGCAAATAAATGAATTAGCTTGTAAATATGATTGTATTTTAATAGTAGATGAGGCTCATAGTAGTGGAGTTATTGGAGAGAACTTATTAGGCTGGTATGATTATCATAATATTAAAAAAGAAAAAAATCATATAAAAATGGGAACACTTGGAAAAGCATATGGTAGTTATGGTGCTTATATATTAGCTTCAGAACATATCATAGAGTATTTACAAAATAGGGCAAAAGCTATAATTTATACAACAGCACCATCTTTATTTGATATTGCCTTAGCTCATGTGAACTTTAAATATATTATGAAAAATAAAGAGCAATTAAAAAATAAGATAGAACTATTTAAAAATGTAGTAAAAGAGTATTTAGATATTGAAGTTGATTCATTGATTTTACCAATAGTTATAAATGATAATAAAAAAGTACTTGATATTCAAAAAAAATTATTAGATAAAAATATTTTAATAGGTGCAATAAGACAACCAACAGTTGATAAAGCAATTTTAAGAATAATATTAAAACTTGATATAAGAGAAGATGATCTAATAGATCTTTGTAAATTTATTAAAGAGTATAAATAAAATATATAAAAAAAGCCAAGGATAAAATCCTTGGCTTTTTTGTAAGAATTGAAATTCTTGAAGTGTAGACTATCTTTTTGAGAACTGTCTGCTTCTTCTTGCTTTTCTTCTTCCTGGCTTCTTTCTTTCAACTTTTCTTGAATCTCTAGTTAATAAACCATAAGGTTTAAGAATAGCTCTGAATTGCTCATCATATGCAACTAAAGCTCTAGTAATACCATGTCTTAAAGCATCAGCTTGTGCAGAGTAACCACCACCTAATGTTTGAGCTACGATGTTAACTGATTCTAATTGTTTAGAAACTTCTAAAGGTTGTTTAACTCTTTTTTTAATTGCTTCGTGTCCACCTAGCCATTGATCAAGAGTTTGACCATTAATAGTCATTTCACCTTTTCCAACTTCTAACCAAACTTTAGCGATTGCTGTTTTTCTTCTTCCTGTTGCGTAAACTTTTGCCATTATTAAGCTCCTTTAACTTGTGCTGTATGTGGGTGTTCAGACCCTGCATATACTTTTAAATTTTTAAGCATTTGAGCACCTAATTTAGTTTTAGGTAACATCCCTCTTGTTGCTAATTTGAATAATTTTTCAGGGTTATTTTCTAACATATCAGACATTTTATGAGTCTTAGTAGATCCAAAGTATCCTGAGTGTGTGTAGTAATTTTTAACATTTAATTTGTTACCTGTAAAAGTAGCTTCTTTTGCATTGATTACAACTACGTAATCTCCACAATCAACATTTGGTGTAAATGTAGGCTTGTTTTTACCTCTTAAAATTGTAGCAATTTGTGTTACTAGTCTACCAAAAGTTTGACCTTTTGCATCTAAAACAATCCAATCTTTTTGAACATCATTTTTATTTATAATTTTTGTAAATTTCATTTGATGATTCTCCTTTAAATTTTTATATCTTGGTAAGCTTTTATATCATATAATATTTCTCTTAACAATTATGGGGCGAATTATAGTGAGTTAAACTTATAAGATACTTAAATTAAGTCTTTTGTAAGCTTAAA
>Ga0256843_1002010_pt1 | contig 15257 bp, 7 predicted proteins | sample AlvinellametaG_FD_191572 | JGI IMG/M metagenome (GOLD analysis project Ga0256843, IMG submission 191572) | Pompeii worm associated microbial communities from hydrothermal vent at the East Pacific Rise, Pacific Ocean - Alvinella | ecosystem: Host-associated > Annelida > Integument > Unclassified ... | reverse complement strand
CTTAAACAATATGTGCGAACACACAACACTTAAGTATACTAAGGTGTCACTTAAGGTGAGATTTCTTTCACCTTTTATATAGTTTACTATATAGTAATCCATATAAAAAATGAAAAACTATGTACCCAAAGGTACATAGAAATCAGTGACTATATAGCGTCAATGATTGCATTTAATGTTGCAGATGGACGCATCGCAGCTTCAGCTTTTGCATCATCTGGGTGGAAGTAACCACCAATATCTTGAGGTTTACCCTCAGCTGCAGCTAATTCAGAAAGAATTTTTTCTTCATTTTTGTCTAACTCTTCTGCAATAGGAGTAAATTTCTCAGCAAGTGCAGTATCTGCAGTTTGTGTGCTAAGAGCTTCTGCCCAGTAACGTGCTACCCAATAGTGAGAAGCTTTGTTGTCTGGCTCACCACATTTTCTTGAAGGAGCTTTATCATTATCTAGGTAACCTTCATTTGCTTTGTCAAGACCTTCAGTCAGTGCACCGATTTTAGAATCTTCAGATTTTTGGTACATCATTCTAAGTGACTCAGCAAGTGCTAAGAACTCACCAAGAGAATCCCATCTAAGGTGACCACACTCCAAAAATTGATCAACATGTTTTGGTGCACTTCCACCAGCGCCAGTTTCAAAAAGACCACCACCAGCTAAAAGTGGAACAATTGAAAGCATTTTTGCAGATGTTCCAAGCTCTAAAATTGGGTACATATCTGTTAAATAATCACGAAGAACATTACCAGTTACAGAGATAGTATCTTTACCAGCTCTCACTCTCTCATTAGTATAACGTGTGGCAGATGCAACATCCATTATTTTGATATCAAGTCCAGTAGTGTCATGATCTTTAAGATATTTTTCTACTTTTTGAATCATCTGCGCATCATGAGCTCTATCTGCATCTAACCAGAAAATTGCTGGAAGACCTGTAAGTTTTGCACGTTCAACTGCTAAGCGAACCCAGTCTTTGATAGGGATGTCTTTAGCACGACTCATTCTCCAGATATCACCTTTCTCGCATTCAAAGCTCATAAGAACTGTACCATCTTCTGCAGTAACAGTTACAGTACCAGCTTCAGCAAGTTCAAAAGTTGTAGGGTGAGAACCATACTCTTCTGCTTTTTGTGCCATAAGACCAACATTTGCAACATTACCCATAGTAGTAACATCATATTGACCGTTTTTAACACAATCATCGATCATCTCTTTATAGAAAAATGCATAACTTCTATCTGGAATAACAGAAACACACTCTACTGCATCACCATTTCTATCCCACTGTTTCCCACCTTCACGCACAACTACAGGCATTGAAGCATCTATAATCACATCATTTGAAGCATTAAAGTTAGTTTGACCTTTATCAGAATCAACCATAGCAATTTTTGGTGCATCAGCATCAACTACTGCTTGGAAAGCTGCTTTGATTTCAGCCTCTTTAGCATGACCAGCAATTTTTTTCTCTAAGTCACTCATTCCAAGGTTAGGATTAACACCAAGTTCAGCAAATATATCTGCATATTTGTCAAATACTTCCTTGAAAAATACTTCAAAAGCATGGCCAAACATAATAGGATCAGAGATTTTCATCATAGTTGCTTTTAGGTGAATAGACCACAGAACACCTTTTTCTTTTGCTTCATCAATTGATTTTTGAATAAATTCACGTAATGCTTTAACAGACATAAATGTTCCATCAAGAACTTCACCATCTAATGCATCAATAGTAGTTAGTGTATTTCCATTAAGAGCAATTGTTACTTTTTGACCTTTATCAAGTGTTATAGATTTTTCATTTTCAAAGAAATCTCCATGACTCATATGTGCAACATAAGCTTTTGAGTTTTCAGCAAACGGCTTAAGTCTATGTGGATGGTTTTGTGCATACTTTTTAACAGCAGCTGCAGCACGTCTGTCTGAGTTACCTTCACGAAGGACAGGATTAACTGCAGAACCAAGACAAGTACTATATTTAGCTTGAATCTCTTTTTCAGCATCATTTGCTGGATTTTCAGGATAGTTAGGAATATCATAGCCTTGAGATTGAAGTTCAGCAATACAATCTTTTAATTGACCAACAGAAGCTGAAATGTTTGGAAGCTTGATAATGTTTGCTTCAGGTTTGTGTACTAACTCACCTAATTTTGCAAGCTCATCTTCTGCAAGCCCCATAGCAGCTAAAACTCTACCTGCAAGTGAAATGTTAGAAGTAACTACTTCAACACCTGCCTCTTTAGTGAAAGCGTTTACGATTGGTAAAAGTGAATATGTTGCTAAAGCCGGAGCTTCATCAATTTTTGACCAAATAATTTTTGACATTGTTCGTCCTCGTGAATAATATTTTTTTCATGATACTTAACAAAGTTCATGAAATTTACAAAATTAATAATAACACTAAGATAGGTAATATTTGCTAAGCTTGTAAAAAGATTGATTTATATTTAGTTTATGTTTCGTTTTGTAGCACGCTCTATTTTTCCCTTATGTTTCATTTTGTAGCACGTTTAATGTTGCGTAAATGTGTAGAATAGTTACAAGTAAAATCATGTGTCCCTTTTTTTGATTTCATGAAATAAAGATAGTTTGTTTTTGCAGGAAAGATAGCTGCCATAATTGATTCACTGCTAACATTGCAAACTGGCTGAGTAGGAATACCTTTGTGCATATATGTATTGTATAGCGTTTTATCATTTCTGATTCTTTGAGGTGTCACTTTTAGATGCGAATATTTTCCATAGTTTAATGTACCATCCATTTGTAGTTTCATGCCTTTTTTCAAACGATTGTAAATAACAGAACTTACGATAGGCATCTCTTTATTATTTGCTGACTCTTTTTGAATAATCGAAGCTATTGTTACATATTGAAACCATTTCTTTTCATTATAAGTTCCAAATATTTTAATTGACATCTCTTTCATTTTTTTCATCGAAATTTTTAAAAGTAGAGATATAAGTTCTTTTTCTGAAAGACCTAGAGGAATTTTATAAGTATTTGGTACAAATATACCCTCTTTTATAGGAGACTGCTTATTAAACTCATCTTGTAGTGTTTTTTTATCAAGTTTAAGATTTTTTGCAAGCTGATCCAAAAATATATATGTTGTCTCCCCTGGTATCAAAGTAACATCTCTTAATGCTGCTTTTGCTGTTATAATTTTATATAAAAAATCTGCTTTTGTGTTATATGTAGATCCTAGATTTATCCATCCACTTTGTGGACTCCCAATAAGTCGTAAAACGAAAGCATCAAGTTTACAAACATCATAATTTCTTTTCTGTAATTGTGATATAATTTGATTTATCGGACCCTTTGGAATATAGAGTATTTTAGGGGTTTTAATAGGCTGAATCAGGTAGTACATGAAAGATAAAACAATCATCAACATAATTTCAATAACATATTCTATAATAATAAGTTTTTTATCTTTCATTTTACTGTCTCTCATTACAATTTTTATAATTCTTCAACATGGATTATATCTAGATAACCTTTCAATTTCTAATGTTACCGTTAAAAATCTTTATCTAAAATGGAATGAAAAACTATACATATCTATAGATGAAATTGATGTTAAATCATCACAACAATCTACTAACAACACAATAATAGACTTTAATAATATAAGTGAATATATTGCATTTACTTCCCGTTTTTTTCTACTTACAGAATCTGTTGTCATTGAAAAATTCAAATATGACGATACAACACTTACTTTAAAGCACTCACAAAGTGATGGTGGATTTATCACAGCACACTCAAATACATTAGATTTTAACTCAAAATTTAAATTTTATAACAAAGCATTAGTATTTACAATCGATATATTTAATATGTTAGAGAATAAAGTAAATATTCATGGTAAAGTAATTTTGAATACACTAGAAGAAAAGGTCTATTCAAAACTGCATATTAATGCAAATAATGATGCAAATTTAACACTTTATGCACAAGCAGATAAAAAACGTTTGGATTATAAACTTGTATCAAATAAAGATATAACACATATCAGAGAACTTGTAGCTATATTTAAATTACCAAAAGAGATTAAGTTCTGGACTATGGATGCTATTGATGCACCGAGTCTTACTATTCATAGGATAAAAGGTTTTGTAGAGTATGCTCATTTTAAATCAGCTTATCGTAATATATATGTATCTGTTACAGTCAATAAGCTCAACTATACCTATAATACAAAACTTGATGCAATTCATACGCAAAGAACAGAACTTGAATTTTTTGATGGAATTTTATATATTCGCCCTAAAAAAGCTTATTCATATGGTATATATCTTGATAGAAGTTGGTTAAAAATAAATTTTACAAAAAAAGATGAACTTTTAACTCTCTACTTGTTGTTTGATGGAATGCTAAATAAGGACATGTTACATATCCTAAACACATACAATATAAAATTACCATTTTTACAACATTCAGGAAAAGTAAAAACAGATCTAAAAATAGCAGTTAATCTTAAATCAATAAAAATAAATGCAGAAGGCGATTTTTCTACAAAAAAAGCAAATTTCGACTATCTAGGCCTTAATATTGATATAGCCGATACTTTCATAAAACTTCATAATTATGATGTGGATATTACAAAAATGAAAGCACGTTATAAGAATATCGCCAAAGCAAATGTTACAGTACAATATAATGCTAAAAAAGCGGTTGGTGATATAAACTTTAGTTTTACTAAAATAAAACTCAATAAACAACAATATCTTGATACAACAAAAGGACCTCTTAAAGCTATCTACAAAATAGCACCAAAAGGGGATAAGATCATTGCAGAAAAATCAAATTGGAATATTGAAAATTTTCAACTCACTTTAGATGCTCTTAATCTCCCTTTTGATTTAAAAAAATTACAAGTAAGTATTCCACCTAGTTTCTTTAGCATTAGGAATATTGCTGATGGATATGTTAGTGGTAAAATAGATATGAAACCTCTTCTTTTTGAGCTAAAAACTGATCTTCTTCATTTTCAATATAAAGGTATTAAATTAGCACAATCAAATGCTCTATTTACAATAAATTACAAAAAACATCTGAGTATAAAATCTCAGAACAAACTCTTTTTAAATATCAATGAATCCGTATATAAAATAAAAAAATTAACTTTAAATATTGACAAAAATAAGATAATTCTCAAAAAAACAAAATTTTCAATTGGAAATTTTATTACGACAGAAGCAAGTGCAAAATATTATTTTAGATCTAAATCTGCACAAATTTATTTAAAAAAATTTCTTCTAATAAATCCAAAAAACAAAACAAAACTTTACTATAATGACAAATTCAAACTAACACTTCAAACAAATAAAAATAATGTCGAAATAAAATCTAAAAGTTTAAATGCAGATTTTATACTTAAAAATGATCGCTGGATACTAAATATCAATTCTATAGCAACAATTTCACAAAATTCTAAATTTTTACAAGATTATAAAATCACAAATGGAACTCTAAGTATCTATAAAAAAGATAAAGAAAAATATACAAAATTTAAAGGAAATATTAATTACGATTATAAACTTCTGACAGATAAAGATAAAGTTATTCAACACTATAATTTAGCAGGCTATATTACAAAAAAAGAAAAAATCTATCTAACCATTAATAAGAAACTTCATATTAATATTTCAGATAAAATAAACATAAATCTTAAAAATGGTGGTATTAACAATGAAGATTTACTCAAATTTATTGACTTAATCAGTAGTCAAAATAAACAAACATCCCCAATGAAAGAAAAAACAAATATCTTTTTTAAAGCAAAAAACTCATATATTTATCTTGGAAATAATAGATATATTGTCTCTAACCTTATGAGTATGCAATACTATAATGGCGTTCTTACAGCACAACTGCAGTATGCTAACGGAAAAGCAGGTTTTAAATTGAAAGATGATGTTTTTCATCTTTATGGACAAAATTTCAATGATACATTTATGGAAAATCTATTTTCACTTTCAAAATTTCGTGGTGGTAGCTTAGACTTTTCTATGAGTGGTACTTTTAAAGAGTATAAAGGAGCTTTCTATATTCAAAATACAACTATACAAGATTATATACTCCTTAATAATATCCTTGCATTTATCAATACAGTACCTTCATTAGCAACATTTTCTCTACCTCAATACAGCAAGAATGGTTTACATATAGATAATGCATATATGCGTTTTAAACATAAAAATCATATCTTTGATATTTCAGACATTTATATTGGTTCAAAAGAGTTGAAAATACTTGGCAAAGGAACAGCAAGTGTAAAATATAATAATATAGATTTGACACTTAACTTAAAAACTGACATTGGAAGTAATTTATCTAAAATACCTGTAGTTGGTTATCTTATTTTTGATGGACAGAGTCTTTCAACAACACTAAAAGTAAGTGGAAAGTTAACAGATCCAAAAGTAAAAACTATGATAGCAAGAGATGTAGCAGTAGCACCTTTGAATATTATTCAAAGAACTTTAACTCTGCCATATAAGTTACTGAAAGATGTTTCAAATATTACAATACCAGATAAATAACCATTCTATTTATTCATTTCTCAGAACTGTTAAAATATCTACTTCACTTGCTTTTTTTGCAGGGTAGTAAGCAGATGCTACAACAATCAAAAACGCACCGCTCACTATCATTATAAAGTCTTGTAGACTTAAATCTAAAGGCAATGTTGATGTTGGATAAACATCTTTTGGGAGATGAACAATATCAAAAGTTCCAAGTACCCAGATACCACTTAATCCTAAAATAACTCCAGCTATAATACCTCCTATACCAATCACGATACCCAGAGATAAAAAAACTTTTTTTATCTCTTTTTTTGTTGCTCCGAGTGAAAGTAAAAGTGCTATCTCTCCTCTTCTATTCATAACTGTCATAAGTAGTGATGAGATAATATTAATAGCTGCAATGAGAATAATAAGCATAAGAACTATAAAAAGAGAAGCCTTTTCCATTTCTAAAGCTGCAAAAAAGTTCACATTATCTTGCCACCATCCACGTATAGTAGTAGTTAAAGGAAGTTCTTTTTGTAAACGTTTAATATCCTCACGTGGTTTCTTTGAATAAATATGGATACCATCATAGAAATTAGAAGGCATATGTAAAATCTTTTGTAAAGAAGCTAGCGTAGTATAGCTGTAGGCTTTATCATAGGCAGAAAGCCCTGAATCAAATACAGAACGAATTTTAAATCTTTTTATTTTTGGTGTTACAGAAAGTCCACCTGGTTCAACATTTGTAAAAATATACATCAATTTATCATTCCGAGATAAGTCAAACTCATTTTGAAGACTTTTACCAATTAAAACATCAAACTTCTTAAATTTAACATCTTTAATAGCTCTTGCAAGGATTTCATTTACATTTGCCTCATCAGTAAAATTAACACCAAAGAGATAGCCACCTTCAAGATTTGAACCACTTTTAACCATAACAGATGATTGGACATAAGGGCTAAATTTTAGATCTGGAAATTTCTCTTCTAACTCAATAAGGAGACCTTCATTTACTGAACCATAAAATTTTGGAATGATAGTAAGAGGATAGTTCATGACAGTAAGTTTCTTTTTAAACTCATTGTCAAAACCATTCATAAGTGCCATAGCAACAAGTAAAACAGTTACACCAATAGTAATACCAAGAAAAGCTAAAAGAGCTGAGATAAAGATAAAAGGTTGATCTTTATCAAAGCGGAGGAATCTTTTAACAAGATAGGGAACTATGTTCTTTTTCAAGAGGCAAAAACACCTTTTTTGGGACCACTTTTACCACAACATTGTTTATATTTTTTACCACTACCACATGGACAAGGGTCATTTCTTGCTATTTTTTTACTGCTAGCATCTGTTCCAGCAATTCTGTCTTCAGAATCTTCATCACTCATATTTAGACGCATAAGAGCCTCTTGAGCACGTTTCTCATCTTCAAGTTGCTGTGCAATACGAGCAGCTTCTTCTTCAGCTGTTTCCATTTTAAACTGAATAATTTGAAGTGTTCTGATAGTATTAAATTTAATATCATTAATTAGCTCACTAAAGAGATTAAAACTCTCTTTTTTATACTCAACAAGAGGGTCTTTTTGGTTATATGCACGTAGACGAATACCTGTTTTCATATTATCCATTGCATAGAGATGCTCACGCCATGCATCATCAAGTTCTTTAAGATAAAATTCTTTTTCTATATCTTGACGTATTTTATCATCAAGTACACTCATCTTCTCATCGTATGTAGTTTTCAGTTTTTCAACTACTTTTGCATAGAGTTCATCATACTCTAAACCTTTAAGTTCTTCAATATTAAGATCATAATTAACTTCTTCTTTTAAAAGCTCTGCGAGCTTTTTAAGATTGAAGTCTTCATGAGCACCACCTTCAAATATATCAGCTTGCGCTAAAATATGTGCTACATACTCTTCTCTAATCTCATCAAGTTTTGCAGCGATATCATAATCATCACTAAGAAGTTGATTTCTAAACTTATAAACAATTTTTCTCTGCTCATTTGCAACATCATCATACTCAACAATCTGTTTACGCCCTTCATAATGCATATTTTCAACTTTTTTCTGAGCTTTTTCAACTGCACGTGTTACCATTTTTGACTCTATATATTCACCATCTTCAACGCCTAAACGCTCCATGATATTTTTGATTTTATCTGAACCAAAAATACGAAGAAGATTGTCTTCAAGAGAGAGATAAAACTGTGTAGTACCTGGATCACCTTGACGACCTGAACGTCCACGAAGTTGATTATCAATACGACGGTTCTCATGACGCTCTGTACCGATGATGTAGAGTCCACCAAGATCTTTTACTTCATCACTTACTTTAATATCAACACCACGTCCTGCCATATTTGTAGCAATAGTTACGGCCCCTTTAGCCCCAGCATGCTTAATAATTTCACCCTCTTGCGCATGATTTTTTGCATTGAGTACTGTATGTGCAATTTTTTCACGCTTGAGTACTTCATGAAGAAGTTCAGACTTTTCAATAGAAGCAGTACCAATTAATACAGGTTGCCCTGTTTTACTTAACTCTTTAATAGTATTGATAACCGCATCAAACTTCTCTGCTTCTGTTTTATAAATAAGATCATTAAGATCTTTTCTTGCAATTGGAATATTTGTCGGAATAGACACTACATCAAGACCATAAATTTGAGCAAATTCTGTTGCTTCTGTCTCTGCAGTACCTGTCATACCTGCTAATTTATCATACATTCTAAAATAATTCTGAAATGTGATATCTGCCAGAGTTTGCGTCTCTTCTTTGATCTCCACACCCTCTTTTGCTTCAAGTGCTTGATGTAAACCTTCAGAAAAACGACGTCCTTCACTCAGACGTCCTGTAAATTCATCAACAATAACAACTTCACCATCATTAACAACATAATCTACATCTTTTTCAAAAAGATAGTTTGCTTTAAGCGCCTGGTCAAGTGCGTGAGGCAGTGAAGAGTTTTCAGCACTATAAAGATTTTCTACACCAAATAGTTCTTCTGCTTTTGTAATTCCATCTTCTGTAATTAAAATAACTTTATCTTTCTCATCCACAGTAAAATGTTTCTCTTTTTCAAGTTGCATAGCAATTGCATTTGCTCGTACATAATCCTGCATATTTCTATTTGTAGGGCCAGATATAATCAATGGTGTTCGTGCTTCATCGATTAAAATAGAGTCAACTTCATCAACAATAACAAAATTATGTCCACGCTGAACCATGTTTTCTTTTGAATAGCTCATATTATCACGTAGATAATCAAAACCAAATTCATTATTTGTTCCGTAGGTAATATCTGCAGCATATGCAGCTTTTTTCTCTTCAGGATCATGCATATCCTCAAGTATTGTTCCCACTGTATAACCTAAAAATTCATAAAGTGGTCCCATCTCTTTTGCATCACGAGAAGCAAGATAATCATTTACTGTTACTAAATGCACACCCTTTCCTGTCATAGCGTTGAGTGTAATTGCAAGTGTTGCTACAAGTGTTTTACCCTCACCTGTTTTCATCTCTGCAATACGCCCATCATGCAATACCATACCACCAATCAGCTGTACATCAAAATGACGCATACCAAGGGTACGCTTTGAAGCCTCACGCGTTATAGCAAAAGAGTCAAAGAGTACATCATCTAAACTTTTTTCTCCACTATTTACACTCTCTTTAAGCTCTAAAAATGAAGCTTTAAGTTCATCATCACTTAAAGACTCATATTTACTCTCAAGGTCATTAATCTTTTTTACTTTTTTTACATATTTTTTTAATTCACGGTCATTTGCTGTACCAAATACCTTACCCATAAATGCCTGTAGCATTGCTCACCTTATAAATAAACTATATAATTTACTATATAGTAGTTATTGAAATTGCTCTAATTTTATCACATTAAATCTAATAAATAGTATAAATAGATAATTTGCTATAATTTCTTCCAATAAGGATGAATATGAAACAGAAAATTTTACTTCTTCTATTTGCAACAGCAAGCTTTGCAAATATACAAAACATAAACTCGTTTGAAGCGGATTTTAAACAAAGCATAGTAAATGATCAAAATAAAACTATTCTTTACTATGGTCACATCATAGCTTCAAAACCTCAATATGCTCTATGGAAATATACAAAACCCATAGAAAAGAGTGTTTATATTTTACCAAATAGAGCCATTATAGTTGAACCAGAATTAGAGCAGGCTATTATTAAAAAAATAGGTAAAAACTTTGATTTTTTTAAATTAATTCAAAATGCACAAAAAATATCAAATAACAAATATCTTGCTCGATACAATAACAATACTTTTATAATAACCATTCATAAAAACATGATTAAATCCATCTCATATAAAGATGAATTAGAAAACAGTGTAACGATAAATTTTACAAATCAAATAGAAAATAAAAAAATAGATAAAAAAGAGTTTGAACCTAATATCCCTGATGACTATGATATAATTCGTAATTAAAATTTTATGCGGTGGAAGAGAAATTATTATATACTTCGATTCTATTTCTTCCATTAGACTTTGCTTTATATAATGCGATATCTGCTTTATTTAAAGCATTTTTCAACTCTTCTGTTTCTGATTTTATTGTATAAGCACCTATACTAACAGTTAAAGTAATTTTTTGTTTTTTATACATAATAAAACTCTGTTCAACAGCAACTCGAATTTTCTCAGCTACACGCTTTATAGAAAAATTCTGTGTATGCAAAAGAGCAATTCCAAACTCTTCTCCACCAAGTCTACCAAAAATATCTTCTTGTCGAATTGTATCTTGAACTAATAATGAAAGTTTTTTCAAAACTTCATCTCCTGCTTCATGTCCATAAATATCATTGATCTTCTTAAAATGATCTATATCAATCATCATAATACTAAAACTTATATTATTTCTTTTTGCATATGAGTAACTTTTGCTTGCTTCATTACAGAAAGCTCTTCTGTTCAAAATATTTGTTAAAAAATCAATTTGTGATATCTCTTGAAAATGTTCTTTTTCATCATTTAAATTTTTAACTGGTTTTACAATAAACTTACTAATCAGATAATATGCAATCATAATCGTTATCAATATGATAAATATAGCTAAAATAATCGTTCTTTGAATAAATTTCTTCTCTTCATTATCTTTTAAAATTTTAATATTTTCAATAGAATTATCAATTCTATCGAGATAAACACCAGTACCAATCACCCAATTCCATGGTTTAAATAGTTTAACAATAGAGAGTTTTTTTTCATACTTTTTTGTTGCAGGATTATAAAATACATAACGAATAACAACACTCTCTTTTTTACTAGAATACAAAGCATCAACACCTAACTGAACAAAAGGAACTTTTTTTGTATTGATAAAAATTTTTCCATCATACTCTTGTTTAATAGGATGCATAATCATTGTATAGTTCATATCATTAATCCAAAAATAACCACTATTTCCATAACGTAATGCTTCAATATCTGCTAATGCCCTTTTCTTAATAACTGGAGTAATATCACTTAAATATTGCCCTGTTCCTATAATCCAATGAAATGGTTTAAATATCTTTACTAAAGAGACTTTAAACTCATACTTTTTTGTTGCTGGATTATAAAATTTATACTTAATAAACTCTTTATTTTTCATAGCATTTTTAAGGGATTGTATAGCCAATTTAACAAAAGGAACATCTGGTGCATTTGAAAAGTTTTTCCCATTATATTCAGGTTTAATTGGATGCATTACCATAGTAAAATTCATATCATTAATCCAAAAATACCCATTTGAACCATATCTTGCATATTTAACCAAAGATTTCAACTCTTCTTCTAGTTGTTTTTTAGAATATCTGTCTTTATACTTTTCATAAAAATGATTTAATTGAGAAAAGAGTTGTTGTTGCTGAGAAATAAGTGTTTGTTTAACAACATTTTCTATATACTGAGGTTCAGTTTGTTGATAATACATGTGAAGAATATTAGATGCTAAATCTATCTTGTTCTTTAACTCTTTTTGTTCATTTTCCATTAGAGTAGTTGAAAAAAGATTTATATTCGAATTCACAAGTGTGTTTAAATTTTTAATATACAAAATTGCCATTATCACTGTAATAGTAATAATCAAAGCAGACAATAAAATAATAATCTTTACTTTTAAAGATTGAATGTTTTTCATTAACATATTACATACCTATATTGTTAATTATAATGAAATAAATTGAAGAGATTGTTAATTATATGAAATAAAGAAGTTCTTTTAAAAAATAGAACCGATTTTATAAAATAGTTTTACGAAAAGTATTATATTGTAATGGAGATCAGCAAAAATAGAAATAATCTATTTTTACTGATTTATAATGAAGCTTTATGACAATAAATTTAATTCAACTTATAGTCAGGAATAAGATTGAAGTTAAGATATTTATAGATATCTTCCTCTTTACCTTGAATTTTCTTCGTAAGTTCAAGATACTCTTCTTTTGTTGGAATTTTTCCAAGAAGTGAACATACTGCTGCAAGCTCTGCAGAACCAAGATAAACCTGCGCACCTTTACCAAGACGGTTGTCAAAGTTACGAGTTGATGTTGAGAACACTATTGCATTATCAGCAACACGTGCCTGGTTACCCATACATAAAGAACATCCAGGGATCTCAGTACGAGCACCTGCTGCACCAAATAGAGCATAGTAACCCTCTTCAGTTAATTGTTTTGCATCCATTTTTGTTGGAGGACAAACCCATAGACGAGTAGGAACAGCACCTTCACCTTTAAGAACTTCACCAAGAGCACGGTAGTGACCGATGTTTGTCATACAAGAACCAACAAATACTTCATCAATTTTTGTAGGTCTATCAGATGCAAGTACTTCAGAAAGTGTTGCAACATCATCCGGATCATTTGGACATGCCAAAATTGGCTCAGTAATCTCGTTTAAGTCGATCTCAATTACTGCAGCGTACTCTGCATCAGCATCTGGTTCCATAAGTTCAGGTTTTTTCAACCACTCTTCCATTTTTGCAACACGACGAGCTAATGTTCTATGATCTTCATAACCAGCATCGATCATAGACTCTAAAAGAACGATATTTGATCGTAAGTACTCAGCAACAGGCTCTTTGTTTAGTCTTACAGTACATGCTGCAGCAGAACGCTCAGCAGAAGCATCACTAAGCTCAAACGCTTGCTCAGCTTTAAGATCAGGAAGACCTTCAATCTCTAAGATACGACCAGCGAAAATATTTTTCTTACCTTTTTTCTCAACTGTTAACAAACCCTCTTTAATCGCTTGGTGTGGAATAGCATTTACAAGATCACGAAGTGTGATACCTGGTTGCATTTCACCTTTGAAACGAACAAGTACAGACTCTGGCATGGTTAGAGGCATAGAACCAGTTACACCAGCAAATGCAACAATTCCAGAACCACCAGGGAAGCTGATTCCAATAGGGAAACGTGTATGACTATCTGCACCGGTACCAACAGTATCTGGAAGAACCATTCTATTTAACCAAGAGTGAATAACACCATCACCTGGACGAAGAGCAACACCTGAACGATTAGCGATAAAATCAGGAAGTGTGTGGTGCATTTTAACATCTGATGGTTTTGGATATGCGGCAGTGTGACAGAAAGACTGAAGTACTAAATCTGCATTAAATCCAAGTGCAGCAAGTTCTTTGATCTCATCACGAGTCATTGGACCTGTTGTATCTTGAGAACCAACAGTTGACATTTCTGGTTCACAGTACATACCTGGACGAACACCATCAAGTCCACAAGCCTTACCTACCATTTTTTGTGCAAGTGTATAACCCTTACCAGTATCAGCTGGTTGATCAGCAGTTAAAAACATATCAGCCTGACCCATACCAAGCGTTGCACGTGCTTTAGAAGTTAAACCACGACCAATGATTAATGGAATACGTCCACCTGCACGTACTTCATCAGTGATAGTATTTGGACGAAGGCTAAATGTAGCAATTAACTCACCACCTTTGTATGCTTCACCTTTGTATGGATAGATATCAACAACATCACCCATCTCCATTTTTGTAACATCAAGTTCTAATGGTAATGCACCTGAATCTTCAGCAGTTGCAAAGAAGATAGGAGCGATGATACCACCAAGAATAACACCACCAGTACGTTTATTTGGAACACCTGGAATATCTTCACCCATGTGCCACTGAACAGAGTTGATACCAGATTTTCTTGATGATCCAGTACCTACAACATCACCAACGTATGCAACAGGGTGACCTTTTTCTTTCAGTTTTTTGATAGTACCTATTGGATCTTCCATCTTAGCAGTAAGCATAGAGTTTGCATGAAGTGGAATATCTGAACGAGTAAATGCTTCTGATGCAGGAGAGAGATCATCAGTATTTGTTTCACCAGGAACTTTAAATACAGTTACAGTGATCTTTTCCGGCAGTGGTTTTTTATCTTCAAACCACTCAGCTTTTGCCCAAGACTCCATAACTTTTGTAGCAGCTGCATTACCAGCTTTATGTAACTCTTCAACATCATTGAATGCATCATATACAAGAAGTGTATGTGAAAGTGCTTTGATAGCAGCTTCAACAACTTTTTCATTTTTAGAGCTAAGTGCATTTACAAGTGGCTTAACATTGTAACCACCAAGCATCATACCAAGCATTCTTACAGCTTCTTCTGGAGAGATAGCAGCTACATGATGCTCTTCTGAAGCAACTTCATTTAAAAAAGCAGCTTTTACATA
>Ga0256843_1002008_pt1 | contig 15264 bp, 15 predicted proteins | sample AlvinellametaG_FD_191572 | JGI IMG/M metagenome (GOLD analysis project Ga0256843, IMG submission 191572) | Pompeii worm associated microbial communities from hydrothermal vent at the East Pacific Rise, Pacific Ocean - Alvinella | ecosystem: Host-associated > Annelida > Integument > Unclassified ... | reverse complement strand
ATATTGCTTATCATAACAACTCTCTAAATGTTGGTTTTCGCCTCTTTATTTTTGATGCTTATAAAGTTGTCAGTATGAATGTACATGCCCTTAACTTCTTCTCTAAACTAGCCTCTTCTGCTGCTGAGTACAATGCGACCATATGTTTTGTTGGTATGACATTTGAAAAGACGCCTCTGACTTTTAAAGAGACACTTGAAGACTCTGGAATTATGTTCTTTAATCAGATGGATGATATTTTAGGAGATAAAGAGTTACTCAAAGAGCTTGGTGCAAGCTCTGCTGCTGCTATCAAAAATAAGCGAGTACTCAATAAAAAGATCGTTACTGAAATGCCAAACTTCATCGATGCTACTGTTGCAACGATAGAGATGATGACCAACTCAAAAGCACTTAAAGAGGCAGTCAAAATAGATCAAATAAAAATTGAGCAAAGAGAAAACAAAATTGCAAGTTCAATAGGCTTTTATGGTGATATTGATGGTATGGTTATTTTAGTATTTCCAGAAGAAATTGCAAAAACTGCATGTGAGCTTTTAATAGGAGAGGAGACGGAAGACAAAGAGCTGATTCTAGACACTCTCGCTGAACTTGTAAATATTGTAGGAGGGAAGGTAAAAACATTACTCTCCGATGAAGGAATTAATGTTGATATCACACTTCCTAGAACATACCCTAATATTGATAGTTTACTTGAAATTGCTCAAAATAAAAAGGGTGTACAGGTTGATTTAAATTTTAACAATGACAACTTTTTATTCTTCTTAACTAGATAAAAGTATCATCTGTATATAATTCCACTTATAATTAAAGGAAGTGTATGATTCAAGTAGCACCAAGTATTTTATCAGCTGATTTTGGAAATTTGGCACGAGATGTCAAAGAGATATGTGACAAAGAATGTGACTTAGTTCATGTTGATGTTATGGATGGACATTTTGTTCCAAACCTTACTATTGGACCCGTAGTAGTAGAGGCTGTTGCGCGTGCAGCAACAAAACCTTTAGATATTCATCTTATGGTTGAAAACAACACCTTCTTTGTAGAACTCTTTGCACCGCTCAAACCTAAATATATCTCTTTTCATATAGAGGAGGAGAAACATCCTCACAGACTTATTCAGAAGATTCGTTCCTATGGTATAAAGCCGGCAATCGTTTTAAATCCAAACACTATTCCTGAAGAACTAGAGTATATCTTAGCTGACTTGGATATGGTTTTACTTATGAGTGTAAATCCTGGTTTTGGAGGACAAAGTTTTATAGACTCTGTTATTCCAAAAGCAAAAAAACTTTCTGAAATGCGTGATCGCCTTAATCCAAACTGTCTTATAGAAGTTGATGGTGGTGTAAGTGATAAAAACATCAAAGCACTTAAAGATGTTGGTGTAGATGTTGTTGTAGCAGGCAGTTATGTTTTTAAACATCAAGATCGTGCCCAAGCTATCAAGAGTCTACAAATCTAATGCGTACAAAAATTTGTGGTATCACTTCGTATGAAGATGCTATGCTTGCTATAAATGCAGGTGCAGATGCATTGGGATTTGTCTTTTATGAAAAATCTCCCCGATATCTTTCACCAATTGTCGCTAAAGAGATTATACATAAGTTACCTCCTTTTATAGAGAAAGTTGCTCTTTTTGTTAATGTAAAAGCTGAAGAAGTAGATCAAATTTGTACTATGGTAGGTGCAACACTTGCACAGATTCATTTTGAAGCAACAGATGAATTTTATCAACAACTTAAAACACCCCATATAAAAGTTATTCGAGCCAAGTCGAAAGAAGATATTAGAAAATATACTGATGAATATCGTTTAGTAGATGCATTTTGTGAATCTTTTGGAGGAGCTGGAAAACGTATTAATATTGAATGGTTTGATGATGTAGATTGTTCAAAAATAATTTTAGCAGGAGGTCTCTCAGCAGATAATGTTGCTTCACTAAAAGAGTACGGTTTTTACGGGGTAGATGTTAGTAGTGGAGTAGAACTTTCTTATGGTAAAAAAGATCCACAAAAAGTAGAGGACTTTATCATAAATGCTAAGTAATAATATCACTTTAGATGCTAAAAGCATCTCTCGTCTCTCTACAAAAGGACTCTCCCTTAAAACACTCAAAGATCAGCTTGAGCATGAACTTGAACTCTCTCTTGAACTGTGGCGGGCACAGGGACTTAATGTCGTTAAACATCAAGGTTACTACTATTTTGATACAGCTTTTATTCCGATTGAAGAAGCTGAGTTTTGCATCGTAGATATAGAGACAAATGGTTCGAAAATAGATAAACATCAAATCATTGAACTTGCTGCTGTAAAAGTTATTAATGGTAAAATCATCGATAGGTTTGACTCTTTGGTCTACACAAAAGAGATTAACCCTCACATTACTGAAATTACAGGTATCAAAGCTGAAGACACAAAAGATGCACCAGAGCTTAAAGAGGTCTTAAAAAAGTTCAAACTTTTTTTAGGTAATGCTATTTTTGTAGCGCATGATGTCAAGTTTGACTATATGTTTATATCACAAAGTATGGAAAAAATTGGTCTTGAACCATTACTGAACAGAAGCCTTTGCTCTTTGGCACTTGCAGAGAGAACTATTGTCTCTTATCGTTATGCACTATCATACCTAAATGATGCACTAAAGCTCAATCCAAATGCGCAACATCATAGAGCAATGAGTGATGTTCTTACAACTTATGGTCTTTTTCTTTTATCATTAGAAAATTTGGATGAAAATATAAAAACAGTAGAAGATTTAATTAAGTTTTCAAAAGAGGGTAAAAGGTTAAAAAGGCCAAAGTTTGACCCATTAAAAGAGGAGGAGAAAAGTTAGTTTTTTTCCTCTTTCTCTTCTTTTTCAGAAATCTCTTCTTGAGTATCTTCTGACTCAGACTCCTCATCTTTTTCACTCTTCTCTTTTTTAGAGGATTTTAAGATATTTAAACTGTCGAGAATAGATGTTTTTTCCTCTTCTTCTTCAAGACTTGTATCTTTAAAAGCTCCAGGAGCAATAAGTTTTTGATAACGTACTTCCATACGCTCTTCTTCACTCATAGCTTGAAGTTTTTCTATCTCTGCTAAGAAGTACTCTTTAATTGCCTCAGCCGCTGCTTCTTTCTCGCGATGTGCACCAATTAAAGGTTCATTAATAATATCATCAATAAGTCCAAGATCTAAAAGATCCTGTGATGTAATTTTAAGTGCATTTGTTGCAGTCTCTACCTTTTTAGGATCATTCCATAAAATTGCAGCACACCCCTCTGGTGAGATAACAGAGAAAATTGAGTAACGCATCATAGCAAACTTATCAGCTACCCCAATAGCAAGAGCTCCACCTGAACCACCTTCCCCAATTACTACTGAGACTGTAGGTGTTTTAAGCTCTGCTAACTCTAAAAGATTTCTTGCAATAGCTTCAGATTGGTTTCTCTCTTCCGCTCCGATTCCTGGGTATGCACCTGGAGTATCTATAAGCATTAAAAGTGGAAGATTGAACTTCTCTGCAAGTTTTGCAGCACGAAGAGCTTTACGGTAACCTTCAGGATGCGGCATACCAAAGTTACGCTTTAACTTATTTTTTGTACCACGTCCTTTTTGTTCACCGATAACCACTACTTTTTGATCACCGATATAACCCATATAACAAAGTATCGCAGCGTCATCACGAAAATGTCTATCTCCATGAATCTCATATTTATCATGCATAATCAAGTTAATATAATCAAGTGCATAAGGACGATCCAAGTGACGGGCAAGTTGTAGTTTTTGGAAGTCTGAAAGATTTTTATAAATCTTTTCAACCTCTTTATCCAGCTTATTTTTTAACTCTTCAGCTTTTTCTTTATCGTGACGTACCTGTGCAGATATAATATCTTCTTGAATAGATTTAATCTTCGTTTCAAATTCTAAATATGTAGCCAAATCAAATCCTTCTTAGATTTTTTTGAAAATAAGAACACCGTTAGTTCCACCAAAACCAAATGAGTTTGACATAACTACATTTAATTCTGCTTTTCTTGCACCCTCAGTTACATAATCAAGGTCACAATTTTCATCAGGATTCTCATAATTTATAGTTGGAGGAATAATTCCATCACGCATAGCCATTAAACATGTAACAGCTTCTATACCACCAGCAGCACCTAAACAATGGCCAATTTGACCCTTAATAGAACTAACTGGTGGGCAGTTCTCTTTTCCACCAAGAAGCTCTTTAACAGCTGCTGTCTCATTTTTATCATTGATAGGTGTTGACGTTCCATGAGCATTGACATAGTCAACTTTTGGCTCACCTGCCATCTTATATGCTGCTTTCATCGCACGTGCTGGACCATCAAGAGATGGTGTGGTAATGTGGTTTGCATCTCCACTCTCACCAAAGCCTATAATCTCACCATAAATGTTTGCACCACGAGCTACTGCATCTTCATAAGTTTCAAGTACTAATGCAGCTGCACCCTCACCCATTACAAAACCATCACGCTCTGCATCAAATGGACGAGAAGCATGTTTTGGATCATCATTACGTGTTGAGAGTGCTTTCATAGCAGCAAATCCACCTACACCTACACCTGTTACTGCAGATTCAGCAGCAACAACAAGCATCTTATCTGCTCCACCACATATAATTGTTTTACATGCTTCACTGATGGCATGTGTACCAGCAGCACAAGCTGTTACAGAAGAAAGATTTGGTCCTTTTGTTCCATGTTCAATAGATACAAAGCCACCAAGCATGTTAACGAGTGCTCCTGGAATGAAAAAAGGAGAGATACGACGAGGACCACGGTTATCTAAAATAATAGAGTTTTTCTCGATTGAAGGAAGACCACCAATACCACTACCTGCAGAGATACCAAAAGTTTCCATATCTGTATCTTCTGGAAGTGCAGCATCTGCTATCGCTTCTTGCGCAGCTTTTAATCCTAGATGGATAAATCTATCCGCTTTCTTTACCTCTTTTGGAGGCATAACAGAAGCAGGATCAAAATTTTTCACTTCTCCTGCAATCTTCACACTAAATGCTTCTGGATCAAAAAGAGTAATAGTGTCTATTCCACACTCGCCTTCGCATATTGCTTTAAATGCACTCTCTTTGTCATTTCCTACAGAATTTATCATACCAAGGCCAGTTACTACTACTCTTCTCATCTACACACTCTCCATATAAATAAAATACTTTTAAAAATTAATTTCTTAATTAACTACTAAAAATATTTACTACCAAGAAGTAAAAACTCCTTGGGTAAGTAAACTACGACTATTTGTTCTCTATATAGTTAACAACGTCTTGAACTGTTTGAATTTTTTCAGCTTCATCATCAGGAATTTCGATATCGAATTTTTCTTCAAGAGCCATTACTAATTCTACAACATCAAGGCTATCTGCACCTAGATCTTCAACAAATTTTGAATCTTCTTTTACCTCATCTGGGCTCACGCTTAATTGTTCTACTACTACTTCTTTAATATCGTCTAAAAGTGCCATTATAGCTCCTGTCTTTAAGTTTAAAATCTCGTAATTATAGCATATATATCTTAATCAAATTGGAAACAAACCAAAATAAATAAAGAAATTTATGCCATATTCATTCCGCCGTTTACTTTTAATGTCTCACCTGTTATATATGATGCACTATCAGAGAGTAAAAATGCTGTTGCTTCTGCTATCTCATGAGGACGTCCCATTCTATTCATTGGAATCTTTGCATTGATACCAGCTTTTACTTCATCACTGAGTACTTCTGTCATCTCTGTAGCAATAAATCCAGGAGTAAGTGCATTAAAACGGATACCACTTGTTGCAGCTTCAAGTGCAAATGATTTTGTCATAGCTATTACACCACCCTTGCTTGCAGTATAATTTGTCTGACCAGCATTTCCTGTCTCACCAACAATAGAAGCGATGTTTACAACTGAACCAAACTTCTTCTTTCTTGCAGCTTTGAAGAATTCTCTACACCCTATAAAAGTAGAAAGAAGGTTTGCATTGATAACAGACATAAAATCTTCTGTTTTCATACGAAGTGCCAATTTATCATTTGTAATACCTGCATTGTTTACAAGATAGCTAAGTTCTCCGTCACTGTCAATGATAGTTTTAACAGCATCAACAAATGCAGCTTCATCACTTACATCAAAACCAATAACTGCTGCCTCACCGCCTGCAGCTTCTATCTCAGCTTTTACAGCATCTGCCTCTGCTGCACCACTACGATAGTTTACCCATACTTTAAGACCATAAGATGCCAAAACCTTTGCTATCTCTGCACCAATACCACGACTTGCACCTGTTACTAAAACATTTTTACCTGAAAATTTCAAATTTTACTCCTTTAATTTATTTTCTACTTTATTTATACTAAAGCGTGATCCATTTCAGACGGGATCTCTAACTCCATCAATTTCAACACTGTTGGGGCGATATTATTTAGCCCACCGTTATCAACTTTTTCTACATCATCTGCATCGACAAAGCACCATACTTTTCCAACTGTATGATTAGTAAGAATATTTCCATCTTCATCACGCATCTCTTCACAGTTTCCATGATCACTTGTCAAAACAAAAGCATACTCGTTCGCTTTTGCTTTACTCCAGATCTTGCCAAGCTGCTCATCAACAGCCTCTACTGCTTTTTTCGCTGCTTCAAAATCTCCAGTGTGACCTACCATATCGCCATTAGCAAAGTTCACTACTATAAAATCATACCCTTCATCCATAGCATTCAGTACAGCTTTACCCACTTCAGCAGCACTCATTTCAGGCTTCATATCGTATGTTTTTACATCTGGAGATGGAATAAGAACTCGTGTCTCATTTGCATATGGTTCATCAATACCACCATTTAAAAAGAATGTAACATGCGCATATTTTTCTGTCTCAGCTGTATGAAGCTGTCTGAGTTTTGCATTTGAAATCACCTCAGCCAATGTATTTTTCGGTGGTTCTTTTTTAAATAAAACAGGATAGCTAAAACTCTTATCATACTCGGTAATAGTTGCAAGATCTATTTTTATAGGTTTCCGTTCAAACTCACTAAAATTTTCATCTGCCAAAGCTGTAACCATCTCACGCATACGATCGCTTCTAAAGTTAATCGTAAGAACAGCATCACCATCTTCCATACCGGCATAACCATTAAATGCCGTAGGCTCTATAAATTCATCTGTCTCATCTTTTGCATAAGAAGCTTCAATATATGCTTCAGGAGTCATAGAAGTTTTTGGTGTTGCATTAACAATGGCATTATAAGCAGTTTTTACTCTTTCCCATCGATTATCTCTGTCCATTGCATAAAAACGTCCTGCAATCGTAGCAATCATTATATTTTCATTTAAATGCTCTTTTACTTTCTCTATATACTTTGCTGCAGAAGTAGGAGAGACATCACGACCATCCGTGATAAGATGTAAAAATACCTTTTTACCATTTTTAGCTGCAATATCAGCGATACCCATAAAGTGATCAATATGAGAGTGAACACCACCGTCACTCATAAGACCTATTAAATGTAATCTATCAGATTTTTTAAAGAGCTCCTGAAGTATCTCATTGGACTCTAATGTACCCTCTTGAAGAGCAAGAGAGATCTTAACAAGATCTTGATATAAAACTCTTCCACTTCCAATACTCATATGCCCTACTTCAGAATTTCCCATTTGACCTTCCGGAAGTCCCACACTTAATCCAAAAGTATCAATTAATGAGTGTGGGACACTACTAAAGAGCTTATCATATGTTGGTTTGTTGGCATTATAAAAAGCATTATGCTCTGTTTTTGCACAAAAACCTATCCCGTCTGTGATGACTAATATCGCTTTTTTACTCAATACAACTATCCTGTTCATTAATAATTTGTTTGTGGATTATACTATAATGTCACTTCAATTTTACAAATGAATAGGAAATATATTGCTATACTGGTTGCATAACTTTTTAGATATTAATATTTTAGGATACATTACGATACGAGCTGGTGTTGCATTTTTTATCGCACTCTGTCTTACACTTTTTTTACTACCTCGTTTTATTAAATGGGCACAAAAAACTTCAAGTGTTCAGCCCATCAATGACTGGGCACCAGAGCGCCATCAAGCAAAACACTCTACCCCCACAATGGGGGGCATTGTCTTTATAGGTGCTACTATATTTGCATCACTATTAACAATAAGATGGGATAACGCTTATGCTCAAGCTGGAATATTAACTCTTATTTTGTTTTCCTTTATTGGTTTTTATGACGATATTGCAAAGATCAAAAAAAGTGAAAATCTTGCCGGATTTAAAGCAAGAACAAAACTTCTTTTACAAATTATATCTGCATTGGTCATTGCTTGTTTTTTATGTCTTTTTGCAGATTTTAACACTGATCTTTATGTTCCGTTTGTAAAAAATCCCCTTTTTGATATGGGAACTTTTTCCATACTTTTATGGGTACTTGTCATTGTTGCAACGTCAAATGCAGTAAATCTTACTGATGGGCTTGATGGTTTAGCAACAGTCCCTTCAATCATTGCACTGACAACTTTTAGTATCATTATATATATTACAGGAAATGTAAAAATCTCCTCTTATCTTTTAATGCCTCATTTCCATGTTAGTGAAGTTGCTATCATTGCTAGTGCTCTCATAGGTGCACTTACTGGATTTCTCTGGTATAACTGTCATCCTGCCGAAGTATTTATGGGAGATAGTGGTTCTTTAACAGTAGGAGCTTTTCTAGGCTACTTGGCTATTATTTCAAAGAGTGAAATCTTACTCCTTTTGATTGGCTCTATATTTGTCATAGAGACACTCTCTGTAATTTTACAAGTAGGTAGTTTTAAGCTCAGACAAAAACGGGTCTTTCTAATGGCACCTATTCACCATCATTTTGAGATGAAAAACTGGGCAGAAAACAAAATTATTGTCCGTTTTTGGATCATTGCAATTTTATCCAATATCTTAGCACTTATCACACTGAAGATCCGTTAATGAATCTCGCAATTTTAGCTTCTCACAACGGTAGTGCTCTTGATAGTATTTACACTGCTATCAATAATCAAGAGCTTGATTTAAAACTCAAAATCATCGTTTCAAATAACACCAATGCAAATGTACTGCAAAAAGCAAAAAATTATAATATTAAGTATAGCGTTATAAATGCCAATCTTTTTAAAAATCCTGATCAAGAAATTTTACAAACTTTACAACAAGAAGAAATAGAGTGTATTTTTTTAGCTGGTTATATGAAAAAACTCTCTCCGATAATCACTCACAACTTTAAAGTAATCAATTCTCATCCTGCACTTCTTCCTAAATTTGGTGGAAAAGGGATGTATGGACGATTTGTCCATGAAGCTGTCATACAGAATAAAGAGAAGATAAGTGGTGTAACTATTCATGAGGTCAATGAAAACTATGACGAGGGTAAAATCATTTTACAACAATCACTTACCCTCAACAAAGATGAAACAGTTCAAAGCCTTGAAGAACGTATAAAAAAACTTGAAAAGATTGTTATTGTCAAAGGTCTTAAAAGATGTTTGAGCTCACAGAGTACATAGGTATTATAGCCTTTAGTATGAGTGGCTTTTTTGTTGCTGTTCGTAATCATCTTGATTTACTTGGTGTTTTCATAGCCACTTTCCTAACTGCTTTAGGTGGTGGTATATTAAGAGATATAACAGTAGATAGAGTTCCTTTTACTTTTTCTCATAACTACCCAGCTCTACTTGTTCTTTTTGTCATGACCTTACTTATCATATTTCGTTTTCACAAAAGGAACTCTTTAGAGAACAGACCTCTCTTCATTCTCAGTGATTCTATTGGTCTAGTATCATTCAGTATATCAGGTGCCTTAATAGCTATCAATGCAAACTTTAACCTTGCCGGTGTTATTGCAATGGGATTTATCACTGCTATTGGTGGAGGAATTGCACGAGATGTTATTATCAATGAAGTACCTTTTGTTCTAAAAACTGGTTTTTATGGGTCAATCTCCATTATTATATCGCTTACTTTATACCTGATGCATATACAAAATGCTATCTCATTAAGTACTATTGCTACCCTTTTTTTCTTTACTCTTAATCTAAGGCTTATAGCATATTATAAAAAATGGTCTATCCCTCTACCATAGTCTAAGCTAACTTTCAGTAGCAACAAGATATAATTTCGCTCTTTTAAAGAAGGCCTGTTAGCTCAGTCGGTAGAGCAAGTGACTGAAAATCACTGTGTCCTTGGTTCGATTCCGAGACAGGCCACCACTTCATTTATATCAAATCTAATTTTTTTACAAACTAAACATAAACTTTGATATAATTATATATGCTATTTTTATAGTGATATTGGGGACGATATGGCTTCGACTGGAGTCAATGGTCTGCGGTTGCATGTCGGACTGAGCAATTCCGTTACACGGCTCACATTGCAATAAATGCAAACAATACAAATTACCGCCCAGCTTTAGCAGTAGCTTAAGTTTTACCCCCTCTTAAAGAGGACGGGCTGCTTCACCTGTGGATTCTAAATAAGCAGGATTTTGAAGTATAACCCTTCATTTAGATATATTGCAAGTGTGTCTCCACTTGCAATGAATACTAGAGGCTGGTCTTGTGTAGCTTTGCAGGTTGTGTGAAGCAAGATGAGATTAAACAACCTTTCTAAGCATGTAGACGCCGCAGATAGTTGGCTCTAGGACTCCGGTTCGATTCCGGACGTCTCCACCAATAATATCTCTTTCTAATTTCAACCCTCAACTTGAACATAATGAGATTTTCTTTGTAAGAATGGCTTTTCAATATACTTCCAAGATAAAAAAGATATACCAGCGACGAGAAGAAGTAAGGTAACACTTCCAAAAATTGGTATCTTATCCAAAATATGAAAATGTATAAACGTTTGTATAATAGGAAAATGCCAAATATATACCCCAAATGAAAAATCTCCAAATTTACCAAAATTTCCAAGGTATTTAAATAAAACGGCCATATAAATTACTACAATACCTAACGATACTGGAAAAAAGAGCCATATACCATTTTCAATATATAGATATACTCCTATAAGTGCAAGGATTAAATAGAAATATTGAAACTTTTTAAAATTAGAAAAATAGTAATAAAGAAAAGCACCTGCCAGAAAAAAAGACAACTGTCCCGGTAATTGTTTTGCAAGTAAAGTATATATATTACGACTTCCCTCCTCAGCAAATCCACTCAATACCTCTACATATATAATTGATAAAATATAAAGTATTAACAAAACAATTAATTTATTATACTTTGAAAACAAAAGAGCAATCAAAGGTATAGACAAATAAAACATTATCTCAATTTTTATAGTCCACAATGCTCCATTTACTGCAGGTGTGGCATTATTTTCAAAAACACCAGGGAGTGTAGGTTGAAGAAAATTCAATGTTGCAAGGTTTGATATAAGGTATTTTATCCAAGTTCTTGAAAAGTACTCATCCCATGGAACAGTAGATATACTAAACAATAAAATAGAAGTAATAATAATTACTGAAAAATAACCAGGATAGATTCGAAAAAATCTTTTCTTAAAAAATATTTTTAATGAGCCACTATTTTCATAACTACTAAATATCAAAAAACCACTAACGATAAAAAAAGCATATACAGCATATCGAGAGTTCAAATAAGTTGACAATGATACAAAAATCTCATTTTGAGAAAGCTGTGCACTATGCACAATAAAAACACTCAAGGCCAATAATAGTCGAATTAAATCAAAATTATTTTGATTTGTGATTGGATATCTCATCTGGCAATTATATCTTAATCAGTTTTTAAAAGAGTACCCTTTCTTGATAATTTATAGCTTTTTTTGTAGACTATACTTATATCATCGTAAAAGGAGATCACATGAGACTAAATAAATGGTTGATTTATCCATTAATGATTACATTACTTTTTAGTATGTCTGGATGTATGGCCACAAAGGCTTATGAAGAGTTAAAACCAGTCAAGAATGAAGCTATTGTCTATGTATATAGACCTGAAAGCTTAATTTACAGAGGAACACCTTATGTCCTTTATATAGATGGAAAAGAAGTTGGAACGATTATTAACAACTCATATCTTCCTTTTAGATTACAAGAAGGAAAACATTCTTTTGAGTTAAAGGAAAACACATACTTTAGAGCTTTAGTTGATAAAAAAGTTTACTACCTTAAATCAAATAAGGTCTATTATATACGTATTAATTCGGGACTTTATGGGACTTTTAGTATTGAAGAAGTCTCAGATGCAGTTGGTTCACAAGAGATAAAGAAAACACTTTTATATCTTGATTCTCAAAAATAACATATACCTTTCCAATCTGTTATTTACTCTTTTTTAACAACAGATTGGAAATTTAATTACCTCTTAATTTTTCATTATAATCATCAATAACTATTATTTCAATATACTCGACTATGTTATAATTTAAACATTATCACAAGGAATATCTATTTGCAATTTTTCAATAAAAAACTTCTTATTTTTGATTTTGATGGTACACTTATCGATAGTGTACCTGATTTAGCAGATGCTTTAAACAAAATGCTTATACAACTTAATCGAAAGACTTTTGATGAGTCAACAATTCGATATTGGGTTGGAAATGGTGCACAAACACTTGTAAAAAGAGCCCTACTTGGTCATTCTGATATCACTGACTTTATAGAAGATAGCAAATATAGAGATGCACTCGCCATATTTTTAAGCTTTTATCAAAAAAACTGTTCAAAAAAAACATCTCTTTACCCTGGAGTGAAAAAAACACTTATCAATCTCAAAAAATATGGATACCAACTCGCCATTGTTACAAACAAACCCTCTCTTTTTATAGAACCTATTTTACATAGTTTAGGACTTGAAACTCTTTTTACTCTCTCTTTAGGAGGTGATTCTCTTGACGAAAAAAAACCCTCACCAAAACCACTTCTTTATATATGTAATAAACTGCAATACAGTCTTGAAGAGACTCTAATGATAGGTGACTCTAAAAACGATATAATTGCAGCAAACAGTGCAAATATACAGAGTGTTGCTGTTAGTTATGGATATAATTATGGAGAAGATATTAGTAATTATAATCCAACAGTCATAATAGACGATTTTCAAGAACTATCCTCTCTTTTAGGTCAAGAAGATGCAAAAAAATAAAACACAGATTGCTATTATTGGCGGTGGGATCGCAGGATCTTCTGTAGCACTTTATCTTAGCCAGTTTGATCTAGATATTACTCTTTTTGAAAAGGAGTCTTCTTTAGTAAGTGGTCCACCTATGTGCCACTTACATGCAGGTGGTAATCTTTATAAAGAGATAGATGAGCAACAATGTATAAAATTGCTAAAACAGTCTATAGAACTTTTACGCTTTTACCCTCATGCAGTAGATTTTCGGCCTACTCTTTTAGTAACTCCAACAAGTGATAATGATGAAGCCGATATACTTTTACAACGATTAAAACTTTTACAATCCGAGTATCAAAAACTTATTGATAAAAATCAAGAAAACAAAGTTTTGGGAGAGAGTTGTGACTACTATAAACTCTACTCAAAAGAGGATATCATTCAGTTACGTAAACAACAAATTCCTACTAATCCAAAAACTCTTGATGATTGGATTATCCCTATCACAAAAGAACTTACTCTAGAGAAATTAAAATTTCCGCTTATACTCGTACAAGAGTATGGACTCAATGTATTTCGGATAGCTGCTAGTGCATCTCTGTTATTGCGTGAAAAGAGCAATATTACACTAAAAACAGATACATTCATAAAAAATATAAAACAAAAAGAGAACACATTTATCATAAATGAAGAGAGATTTGATTATCTCATCAATGCTGCGGGATTTAGAAGCGGAATGATTGATGATCTGTTAAATATTAAAAGAGAGCGTCTAGTAGAGTTCAAAGCTGCTTACATAGCGCAATGGAAAACTGATAATAAACTATGGCCAGAAGTAATATTTTATGGTAAACGTGGTACACCCAAAGGTATGGCACAGTTTACACCATATCCAGGCGGTTATTTTCAACTACACGGTATGACGAGAGATATTACTCTCTTTGAGAATGGATTAGTAAAAAACTCACCCAATAGTGCAAAAGTACAACTTCCAAAAGAACTTCTTACTAAGATAGAAAAAGGCTGGCAAGAAAAAGAGATAAAACAACGCACAAAACGTGCTATCAAACATGTCTCTCAATATATACCATCTTTTAAAGAAGCAACAACAGCATCAAAACCTCTGTATGGTGCACAACAAATTCCTGGTGATGATATAACACTTCGTGCTTCTGAAGTCTCCTTTGAATGCAAAAGATATGCACGTTGTGAAATTGTAAAAGCTTCTTCAATTTTAACAATGGCCGATGCCATTACAAAAAAACTTATTGATTTAGGACTAATTAAACAAGATTTATATGGAAAAAGAGATTTTTCAGATCATTTAAATGATGAAGTAGTGACAGAATATGCAAAAAAATTATGTATCGAGAGAAATTATCCGGAGTCTTTGGCTTATGTAAATTATGGTGTTCGAGAGAGGATTTGAACCTCCGACCACTTCGATGTCAACGAAGTGCTCTACCCCTGAGCTACCCGAACATTTATTTTATAGAGTGAAAGTTTAGCAAAAAATTCTTAAACTAATTTTCTTTTTTAAAGATTTTTTCAATGACTCTTTTCTTTTAGTAAATATTGTAATATTCTTATAATTTTACTTTTAATTTAGGTATAGACGTAGTATAATTTCACTCATAAGAAGATGCTAAAGAGCATCCATTAAAATTACCCCGAAGGTAAAACATGAATGTAACAGAATTAGAAGATATTGGAATTAAGAATGTCGGTAAGGTTTTTCATAATCTTAGCTATGATGAACTTATCAAACATGAATTAGAAAATGGTGAAGTTAGAAAAACCAAAAGTGGTGCTACTGCTGTTGATACAGGCATCTTTACAGGTAGAAGTCCTAAAGACAAATATTTTGTAGATCGTGCACCATCTAATCAATACATTGCATGGGGTGATGTCAACCAAAAAATTAGTGAAGAAATTTTCAATGAACTTCTTGAACTCTCTCGCGAACAACTTTCAGGAAAAGATTTATATGTAACAGATGTTTTTAGCGGTGCAAGTCCTGCTTCAAAAAAATCTATTCGTTTTATCACAGAAATTGCATGGCAATCACATTTTGTAAAAAATATGTTCATTCGTCCTACTGAATCAGAACTCAAAGATTTCAAAGCTGATTTCA
>Ga0256843_1002007_pt1 | contig 15267 bp, 12 predicted proteins | sample AlvinellametaG_FD_191572 | JGI IMG/M metagenome (GOLD analysis project Ga0256843, IMG submission 191572) | Pompeii worm associated microbial communities from hydrothermal vent at the East Pacific Rise, Pacific Ocean - Alvinella | ecosystem: Host-associated > Annelida > Integument > Unclassified ... | reverse complement strand
TATATCAAACAAACCCGTTTTTTTACCATACGTTCTAATCGTGTTATAAGCTCCTACTACTCCGGCATAATAACCGAAAGCCACCAAACGCATTCCGTTTTTATCAACAATGGTTTCGTGGTCATAATGTTCGATTTTTTTTTCCAAAATGGCTCGCAATAATTTACGGTTATAAGGTTGTTTTTTGATGGTATGCGAAAAGAAAAAATATTTTTTAGCAGGTATCAAAGCATCCACAGGTACTTCTTTAACTCCCAGCAATACATCGGCATCCGAGACATCGTTTACTACCTTTACACCTGCTGCGCGGTATTCATCATCGGAAAAATCTCTGATATCCGAGGATTCTGCTACAATTTCCAAATCGGGATATTGTTCCATCATTTCTTTGGCTTGATGTGGCGTGAGTACCACTCTTCTGTCCGGGGGGTTTTTACGTTCTTTGATCAATGCTATTTTCATAGTACTTTATTTGTTTTGGTTAATGAATAATCTTTTATACAACAATTGAAATCAAACAACTAACATAATTATCAGCTGTAAAATAAGGCGTTTTTTGAAAGCAAACAAAGATAAGATTTTTTATCGAAGCAAAAAAACAGAAATACATCCACCTTAGAGTTATTCAACAAAAGGCTATATTAATTCGGTTTGGAGAAAGCCGTTAAATAAATTCCTTTTTTACGAAGAACACGTTGGATTTTTTTGAGTAAAAAGATAAAATAAGCCGGAGATTTCAGTAATATTTTTTGTTTGATATTGAGGGTTTTTAAATCTATCTGTTTCAATAATTCACGGGCTTTTTCTTTTTCTCCGTTTTGAATATATTCCAAAGCCCAAGCATAGCGGTTTAAATCCAAAAAAGCTTTTAAGTCTTTGTCTTGTTGTTCCGCCTCTACAAAAGTTTGCAAAATAGCTGCTTTTTTGTCTGTTTTGTAGTGAGCAAACAAAGAATTATCCGCTTCATTCAAGTGCAACATCGTTATTTTTTTACTGTATCCCAAAGCATAATGCAGTCCGAGTTTCAAAAACAATTCGGTATCTTCGGAATGCACATTTGGGTTAAATCCTCCTTCAAATTCAAAAATTCCTTTTTTCACGGCAAAATTGCTGGTAAAAAACAAAGCTTGGCCTTTATCATAGCGATAAAATCGCTTGATTAAATTGCGTTCCTTGGGAAGGTTTGGCACAAAATCCTTGATCAATTTATCATTGTATTGAATCCGGTAAGCCGTTCCAAAAAAAGCAGCTTCGGGCAAAGTGTTATACAGTTGCATAATTTCTTCCAAATGATTGTCATACCAAATATCATCGGCATCCAAAAATGCCAATAAATCCGATTGGGCTTGACTACTGCCAAAATTCCGGGCATGAGAAACTCCTTTATTTTCCTGTCGAAAAAAACGGATTCTGGAATCCGGAAAGCTTTTGATGATAGAAGCAGAAGCATCTGTTGAACCATCATCAACGAGAATAAGCTCAAAATCAGTAAACTTTTGATTTAAAACACTTTGCAAAGTATTTGCTATGTATTTTTCTTTGTTATAAACCGGTATGATTACTGATATTTTCGGCATAATTATTTTCTGATTGAACAATAATACATCAATTTGTAAATATCGAGCCAAAACAATGAAGCCTTGGAAGAAACCAAATTATAAATATTTTTACCCAATAATTTATGCATGATTTTCATCAAAAAACACAAGCCAAAGGGGGCATATTTTTCGGCAAATCTTACTAATTTGATATGATTTTTATCTACCAATTTATTTTGATACAAAAAATGATAGGTTTCCACAGCTTGCTTGGATTTTTTCAAAAAAGAGGCATTGTTATCAATCCCCAAATGCGTAACTTTATTGTCGAAATGATGAATTTTTTGACCTTCTTTTTTTAATAAATAGGAATAAAAAACATCTAATCCGTAATAATCTTTGGCTATCATCAGCTTATCCAGCAACGGCAAAAATACTTGTTTTTTTACCAGCGTACTCTGACAAACTATTGTATCATAGGGATGTTCTTTACGGTATATCAATGAAGGACTTTCCCTTTCTTTACCGAATTTCCAACGCAATAATTTATCCTTTTCCGGCGGGTTTGGCGACACACTTGTTCCTCCGTAATACAAATCGGCATCCACATGTTCTATTTCTTTTATCAATTTGGCAAAAAAGAAACGGTCTTTGGGAAATACATCGGCATCCATTGTCAATAAAATATCGTATTTAGCATCATGCACCAATTCCTTTAACATGGGAAGTCTTCCTAAATTTTGTTCATATTTTTTATAAGTCACCCCGTCGAGTTCACCTAATAAGGCCTTTAAATCGTAATCTTTATCAGAAGCATCGTCATATACCAATACTTCAAAAGGAATTTGGGTTTTGACGGCTTGTTTGTGTATTTCACGTACCAAAGGGTACACATTATAATTATATGTAGGGATTAATATTGAAATCATCAGTCAAGTTTAAATTCCACTTCAAACAATTTACCGGCTTCACATTTATAAGTAGTAGAGGGAAATTTATAAATCATGTGATAATCATGAGTAGCAATCATTATACTTTGTCCGTTTTGATTGATTTCTTTAAAGAGTTTCAAAATTTCATTGGAAGTATCCGGATCGAGATTTCCGGTAGGTTCATCGGCCAAAATCAACTCGGGATCATTGAGTAAAGCCCGTGCAATGGCAATACGTTGTTGCTCACCTCCGGACAATTGATAAGGCATTTCTTTTATCTTGTGTTCCATACCTACCTGTGACAAAACTTTGTTAATTTGGGCATAGATTTTAGTAGAATCTTTCCAACCGGTTGCACGAAGTACAAATTTTAAATTATCATAAACATTGCGATCATTTAACAATTGAAAATCTTGAAATACAATGCCCAGTTTTCGTCTTAAATAAGGAATTTGTTTGGTTTTAAGTTTTCTCAAATCAAAGCCTACCACCGTTCCTTCACCGTTTTTTAAAGGAAGTTCACCGTAAAGGGTTTTTAACAAACTACTTTTACCGCTACCTGTTGTTCCTATGAGATAAATAAATTCTCCTTGTTGAATTTCCAGATTTACATTTGTCAACACCGGCTTGTTTTCTTGTAAAATATCGGCATTTTCCAGCTGAACTAACAATTCTGACATATTTTAATGAAATTTTAGGGTTAAAAAAATCTACTTTTTATATCTTTGCCCGTTTCGTACAAAGATACATCAAAAAGTTAAGTTTTGTATTAAACAAATATAGATTTGATGAAATAAATTCAGTAAAACCAAATTATTACAACAAACAATATTTTTGTAAATTTTGAGTTATTTAATAAACACAAATTATAAAAAAACAGACAGATGAAAACATTTAGGATATTGATACTTTTATTATTTTTCAGCTCTTTTGCTTACGGACAAAATTATGAAAAAGCCGTCGGTTTACGTTTCGGACTTCACAACGGTTTGAGTTACAAACAGTTTGTCACCCACCAAACAGCCATTGAAGGAATTATTGTCACACGGTGGCACGGCTGGGAAATTGTAGGTTTACTGGAATACAACAATGAGCTTGACAGCAACGGAAGTTTAGTATGGTTTTATGGTTTTGGCGGACACTTGGGTTCATACAGTTCCGTTTATACCCATTGGGACGGCACTACTGAAAGTTACATGGTAATAGGTGTAGACGGCATTTTGGGTATCGAATACAAATTTGATAATATTCCGCTAGCAGTAGGATTGGATTGGAAGCCTTACTTTAATATTATAGGTTATTCTCGTTTTTTTGGTGATGGTGGCGGTTTATCGGTACGTTATACTTTTTAGAATTATTTTTTGGCCCTGAAAACCAAAAACACAGCCAGTATCCCAAACATAATATTAGGTAACCAGGCAGCCCACATCGGACTAAAACCTGATTTGATAACCAATATCCCGAAAATCCGGTCAAAAAGTATATAAATCATTGAAACAGCAATTCCAAAGGCCAAATTTCCTCCCATTCCGCTTCTTTTTTTTTGGGAAGCCATCGCTACGGCTATAAATGTCAAAATAAAGGCCGAAATAGGCAAACTCATGCGTTTGTATTTTTCCAATTCAAATTTTTTGATGTTTTTAGAACCTCTTTTCTTTTCTTTTTCAATAAATTTATTGAGAGCCGAATAGTTCAACCCTTCTGCAATATAAGTAACAGGCGTCAAATCATCCAAGGTAAAATCAAAAATAGTGTCATAGGAATTTTTATGAATAATCTTTTCTCTGTCTTTTAAATAAATTCGTTTGGTAAGATTGTGCAGGGTATAGTTTTTTTTCTTCGGGTTATAAACAATTCTATCTGCAATTAATTTGGATTTTAAACTATCCCCTACTACTTCTTCCAGCACAAATTTATAAGCCGTTTTATTTTTATGATTTAGATTAGAAGCATAAATGTAATGTGTAGGATCAATTTGCCGGTATACATCATTGGTTTCACGGGCTTTAAAACTACTTCCATGTACATATTTTACCCAAAATTCATTGTATCCGATTCTTGCTTTAGGAATAATGGATAAATTAAGAAATAAAACAGTAGCGGCAATGATTATAGCACCTATTAAATACGGACGTAATAAACGCATAAATGGCATACCGGTATTGAGCATAGCAATGATTTCAGTGTTTTGGGCCAAACGAGAAGTAAACCAAATAACCGATAAAAATAAAAATATAGGAAAAAGAATATTAAAAAAATACAGTAAAAAATCACCGTAATAAACCAATATTTCTCTCATCGGAACTTTGTGTTCGATGAATTTATCAATCCGTTCGGATAAATCTAAAATAATGGAAATAGGAACAAACAAAGCCATCAATCCTAAAAAAGTACCGAAATATCGTTTTAATATGTATTTATCTATTACTTTCATTTATTGTTACAAGCCATTGCAGCATAAATTATCTGATATTTTGTATTACTTAGAGACGCACGTCTGTATGTCTTTACAAGGCGCGCTTTGTGGTAAATTCGTCATTTATCATTCGTAATTAATTACAACCTTCTACTCATTTTTTTTACCATCATTTCTTTCCAAGGTTTGAAATCTCCTTCAATAATATGTTTTCGTGCTTCACGTACCAGCCACAGGTAAAATCCCAAATTATGCACTGATGCGATTTGCTTGCCCAAAAATTCATTAGCAGCAAATAGGTGTCGTAAATATGCTTTAGTGTAATCATTATCTACAAAAGTTATAGCCATCGGATCAATCGGGCTGAAATCATCTTTCCATTTGGCATTTTTGATATTGATGGTTCCTTCGGAAGTAAACAACATTCCGTTACGGGCATTTCGCGTAGGCATTACACAATCAAACATATCAACACCCAGGGCAATATTTTCCAAAATGTTCACCGGCGTACCCACCCCCATTAAATAACGCGGTTTATTTTCCGGTAGTATGTCACAGACGAGTTCTGTCATTTCATACATCATTTCTGCCGGTTCGCCAACCGAAAGTCCCCCAATGGCATTGCCATCGGCGTTTTTGGAAGCGATATATTCCGCCGATTGAATCCGTAAGTCTTTGAACGTGCTTCCTTGTACAATGGGAAACAAACTCTGCTCGTAGCCATATTTGGGAGGAACTTTATCCAAGTGTGTAATACAACGGTCTAACCAACGGTGCGTCATTTCCATAGAAGCTTTGGCATATTTGTATTCCACCGGATAATCGGTACATTCGTCAAAAGCCATCATGATATCTGCGCCGATGCTTCGTTGGATTTCCATCACCCGTTCAGGCGAAAAAAAGTGATACGAACCGTCGATATGTGATTTGAATTTTACACCTTCTTCAGTGATTTTTCGTCTGTCGGACAAAGAATATACTTGAAAACCTCCACTATCGGTTAATATATTTCTGTCCCAACCCATAAATTGGTGCAAACCTCCTGCTTGTTCCAATATATCCGTTCCGGGACGCAAATATAAATGATAAGTATTGCCTAAAATTATATCGGGATTGATATCTTGTTTGAGTTCACGTTGGTGTACACTTTTAACTGTTCCTACGGTTCCTACCGGCATAAAAATCGGAGTTTCAATTGTTCCGTGTGCCAGGGTAATGGAGCCGGCTCTGGCTTTGGTTTGCGGATCTTTTTTTATTAAATCAAATTTCATTTGTCAATCGTTAGTCTTTATTCGTCTGTCATCTGTTTCACAGTTATACCGTTTCACAAAACTCGTGCAAAGATACAATATTTTTATATGTGTATATTTCTTTGCTAAATGATTTTTTATACCTAATTGATTGAAAGAATGCTTTAAAAATAAAGAAAAGTATATTTCATTATGCGGCTAATATAAGAGTTAAATAAAAAAATGTAAACAATCAGATTATATATTCACAATTCTTTATAAATTCGTGTTTAATTAATATTTGATTATGCTTTCTATGGGAAAAAATATTAATCCATGGCAACTATTAGTATTGTCATTCGCTTTACTCATATTAGCTGGAAATTTTCTTTTGTATTATTTTCCGAGTTTAATACAAGGAAATTTATCTGAAATAGATGCTTTATTTACTTCTACATCAGCTGTTTGTGTAACCGGTTTGGTTACGGTACCTACTTCACAATTTTCCTTAACCGGACAATTATTTATTTTATTACTGATACAATTGGGGGCGATAGGTATCATGACTCTTACTTCTTCATTTTTATTGATGTTAAAAGGAAAAATTAGCTTAAAACACAAAATAATTTTTTCACAAATACAAGAAAATCAAGCTTTTGTTGACGCCAGCCTCGTCTTAAAAAATATTTTAAAAATAACTTTTATAACAGAATTATCCGGTTTCATTTTATTGACTATCGGTTTTATTTGGCAAGGTTTAAGTTGGAAAAAAGCTATGTATCAAGGTTTTTTTCATAGTATCTCTGCTTTTTGCAATGCCGGATTTAGCACTTATGATACTAGTTTGGAAGGAATGAACCCATTGATAAAAATAACGATATCTTTATTGATAATAATGGGAGGATTAGGATATTTTGTAATTTATGAAATTATCAGTCATCCGGGCAAGTCTAAGAAAAAATTTAGTTTGCATTCTAAAATAGTATTGATAACTACTACTGCATTAATTGGAGCAGGAATGTTATTTATCAAATTGAGCAGATGGGAACATATCGATTGGATAGATAGTTTTTTTCAGTCGGTAACCACCCGTACAGCCGGTTTTAATTCTGTTGATCTCAACCAAATGCCTATTTCCATCATTTTTTTAATGATGTTATTAATGTTTATTGGAGCTTCACCCGGTTCAACAGGTGGCGGCATCAAAACCACCACTTTTTTCATCATGTTTTATTCAATTTTTTCTGTCTTAAAAGGAGAAAAACAATTGATTATTTTTAAGCGAAATATTGCTTTTCAAAATATTGTTAAGGCATTTGCTACAGCAACTTTATACGCAGGTGTAATTATTGCCGGAGTAATTTTACTGCTCGAAAGCAACGACATCTCACTCCGGGACGGATTATTCGAATCTGTTTCCGCTATGGGAACCGTTGGTTTATCATTAGGAATAACTCCTCTGTTAAATACTTTTGGCAAATCAGTTATTATAGCATTAATGTTCATAGGACGTTTGGGTCCGGCTTCATTTGCTTTAGCTACTTTAAGTAAAAAGAAAAAAACTAAAATTAAATACCCGCAAGGTGAAATTTATTGATAAATAAATAATTATGAAAAAAGATATCGCAATAATAGGTCTAGGTACATTCGGATACGAATTGGCTATACAACTCACAGAATATGGACATCATATCTTGGCAATAGATATAGACGAAAAAAAAGTAAACAATATCAAAGATTATGTAGATGTAGCTGTTCAAGCCGATATTTCAGATGTTGAAGTTTTAAAACAATTGGAAATTTACCAATTCGATATTGTCATTTTTGCGATGAGTGGTAATTTAGAACCAATCATTTTAGCCATTACCTACTTAAAAAAAATGAAAGCTCATAAAATTATCGGAAAAGCCAATACCCGTATCAAAAAAGAAATTCTGTTAAAAATTGGTGCAGATGAAGTAATTTTACCTGAAATTTCCATCGCTAAACAACTCGCCGAAAAATTGTCTCACCCATCCTTTATCGATAAAATTAAAATTGATAAAGAAATCTCCCTATGGGAAGTAGAAATACCTGAAAATTTTACCGGAAAAAGTTTAAAACAACTGGATTTAAGAAGGAAATACAACTTAAATGTAATAATGAAAAAAAATAATTCCCACACAAAAATCAATATTGATCCGGATGAACCTTTTGTCAAAGGAGAAATAGTGATAGTAATTGGTGATGAAAAAAATATCAAAAAAGTGTTTAAATAGTTTAATTATTCACTGAAATATATCAAACCGCTCTTTTGTAAATAAACATTTTATATAATCTGCATATTATCAGTCGATTAATAACATCCTCAAGTTTTCATTTTTTTATGCCAAAATATATCGAAATGCTTATTATATCAATCCTTTTGCTGTCAGGCTAAAAAATGTGAAATTAGTTATTTATCATTTATCTACAGGCATTAAAAAAATACGTATATTTGAAGCAATAATTAACCGGACTTATGCTGAAAAGATTTTTCTTTCTAACATTTTTTATAAGCTTCCTTTTTCAATTATTTTCACAAGAAAAAATTGCTGTAAGTGGTGTTATCATCGATGAAGAAAAACAACCGCTTTCCGGGGTAAATATATATCTCAATAGCGATCCCTCAATAGGTGTATCTACTGATAAAAAGGGCTATTTTGAAATTTTGTTACCTCGGGGAAAACATCGCTTGAAAATTGCCTATTTGGGTTACGGAGAAGAAGAAATTCCGCTAGACTTACAAAAACGCAAATATTTAATTATTCAACTCAAACCGGTATTAGATCAATTAAATCAAATTGTCATAAAAGTCAAAGAAACCAATAAAAAAGACCTGAAAACATTCATCGGCATAACCCGTTTAAAATTAAAAAAAATTGAAAAAATACCGATGCTATTAGGTGAACGCGATGTTTTAAAAGCCGTTCAATTGCTTCCGGGAGTTAAAGGCACCAATGAAGGAAGCGCCGGTTTTTCGGTACACGGTGGCAGCAACGACCAAAACCTGATTTTACTCGATGGAGCGCCGGTGTATCATCCTTCGCATTTATTGGGATTTTTTTCGGTATTTACCCCCGATATCATCAAAGATTTACAACTCTATAAGAGCTCTATTCCCGCTTCGTACGGCAACCGATTGTCCTCTATTTTAGATGTGCAAACCCGTACAGGCGACAAAAAAGAATTTCATTTCGGCGGAGGTGCCGGATTGATTGCCGCGCAACTATATGCCGAAGGACCTATTGCCAAGGAAAAATCCTCATTTTTGGTTTCGGCAAGGCGTACTTATGCAGATTTATATGTTCCTTTGCTGAATATCGAAGGAGTAGAAAATACCAAAATCAACTTCTATGACTTAAATATGAAATTAAATTTTGATATCAATAATAAATCTAACTTACAAATCAACGCCTACACCGGGCGCGACACCTATGAACCGAATCCTTATTTTTTAATGAACTACGGAAACACAGTAGGGAGCATGCATTTCAAACACCGCTTCAATGATAAATGGCTTTCGACAACTTCCGCCATATACAGTCAATACGATTACCAAATCAGTTTGGAAGAAAACGTCGATCATACCGACTATGTATTTGATATCAGCTTAGCGATTGAAAGCAAGAATTTGAAGCAAAATTTCGATTATAAAATCAATCGCAAAAACAAGCTGAATTTCGGGGTAGATGCTTATTATCACACCATAAAACCCGGTGATTTGAAAAATAACATTTCGGGAGCTGAAAATACGGAATATCCCGACAGACATGCTTCGGAAATAGATATTTATGCCCAACACCAAACCCGTTTGGGCGAAAAACTGCAAATCTCTTACGGCTTGCGTACTTCCGTATTTGCCCGTTTGGGCGGCGATGAGCCTTTTTACAAGTTCAACGAACTAGGCGAAACCCTCGATACCTTATATGCCGACAAGAACGAGGCAGTAAAAAGTTTTGTTAAATGGGCACCCCGGATGGCGCTTAATTGGCGTTTGAACAATGAAACATCCGTTAAATTGAGCTACGATAAAACTTATCAGTTTTTGCATTATCTTATCAATGATGCGACAACTACTCCTACTGATTTATGGCTACCTTCGGGAATTAATTTGGAACCACAAAGCTCAGACAGTTATAACTTGGAATTCAGCCGTGTCTTCGGTAAAAAATATTACTTATCATTAGGTGGATATTATCGTGATATTCAAAATATTACCGATTACAAAATCGGAACAATGCTGAGTTTATCTTCCTATATTGAACGTGATTTGGTACAAGGAATAGGCCGGGCTTACGGATTGGAATTTATGTTAAAAAAAGAAACCGGCAGATTTACCGGTTCCTTGGCATATACTTATTCAAAAACCGAAAAGAAATTTCCGGTTATCAACGAAGGCAAATGGTTCCCTGCGGCTGTTGACCGCCCGCACGATATCAGTGCCTTGGCTTCCTACAAAATCAGTGATCGTTCGCAGTTGTCAGCTTTATGGGTTTTCTACAACGGACGCCCGATTACCTATCCCGCCGGCACTTATTTGATTGGCGAACATTTGGTTCTGTTTTTCTCGCATAGGAATGCCAACCGCCTGCCGGACTACCACCGTTTGGACCTTTCTTATACCCTGAAAAGCAAAAAATATAAAATGATAGGTGGAAAAAAAATAAAAAAACCATACCAATTTTATTGGAACTTTTCCATCTATAATGTATATGCTCGAGACAATACTTTTATGGTAAAATTCAAATATGATGAAGAAACCGAAAAAATCGATGCCTACCAAGTTACGCTATTTAAATTCGTACCTTCAATTTCATATCATTTTAAATTTTAAGAGATGAATAAACTCAAAATCATCAATGATCCGGTTTACGGATTTGTCAATATTCCCGATGAACTGATTTTTGATATTATACAACATCCGTATTTTCAACGCCTGCGCCGTATTTCACAAATGGGATTATCTTATTTGGTTTATCCGGGTGCACACCATACGCGTTTTCATCACGCCATTGGCGCCATGCACTTAATGCAAACCGCTATAAACGTATTGCGTTTTAAGGAAATAGAAATCACCCCCGAAGAAGAGCAAGCCGCTTTGATTGCCATTTTGTTGCACGATATCGGACATGGTCCCTTTTCGCATGCTTTAGAATACAGTATAATCGATATTTCACACGAAGAAATATCCTTTGAATTGATGAACCGGTTGAACCGGCATTTTGACGGACAATTGGATTTGGCTATTGAAATTTTTACCAAAAAATACCCCAAAAAGTTTTTATCAGAACTCATCAGCAGTCAAATTGATGTAGACCGCTTGGATTATCTACGCCGCGACAGTTTTTATTCAGGCGTTATCGAAGGACAAATCAACAGCGAACGTTTGATTAAAATGCTCAATGTCAGAGATAATCAACTAGTAATTGATGAAAAAGGCATCTATTCGGTGGAAAAATTTATCATATCCCGCAGGCTGATGTATTGGCAAGTATATCTGCACAAAACAGGAATGATGTTGGAAAAAATCCTGGAAAAAACTTTGTTACGAGTCAAGGAATTGTTGCAGAACGGTCAAAAAGTTTTCCTTGATGAAAATCTTTCTTATCTTTTCCATGAAAAATTGGCGAATTTTGACGAAAAAAGCATTGAAATCTTTACCCGTATAGACGATGCCGACATCCTTTATCACTTGAAAAAGTGGAAGCACAGCGATGATTTTGTCTTATCGTATTTAAGTGAAATGATTATCGACAGAAAGCATTTGAACAAAATTATCATTCAAAAAGAAGCTTTTTCTCGCGAAAAAATAGAAGAATTGTCACAGCATATATTACAACGTTTTCCGGTAAACAAAAATGAATTACATCATTTGATATTTTATAGCGAATTGGTACATCAAGCATATAATACTGAGAATCATCCGATAAAATTGCTACAAAAGTCCGGTAAAATCGTTGAGTTTTCACAAGCCAGTGACCAAATGAACATCGCAGCATTGTCGCATCCCGTTGTCAAATATTATTTGAGTTACCCGGCATTGTAGAGAGGTTGTGCCACAATTGTAAAAACGTTGTGATACAACGTCTTTACTCATCGGTAAATGTTGACATACCGGGGTTGTAACCACAGATAAAGAACAGTAAGGAATCTCCTATGGTTTTGGCGGGATTTTTGGTAAAAATCATGCCAAAACCATAGACAAAACAAACACAAAACGAGAAGATGAAAATCATCCCCGATTTAGACAGCATCATTATCGAATACCAAATCGATGACAAGGAAAAATTACTAGAAGTGTTGAAAGAAAAAATCTTAGGATATTCAAATCATTGGCATTATAGTTTTTGGACACGAAAATTGCAAAATCCTGTAATTTGCTATGAGAATCATATTTTTTTTAATTCTTTAACCCGCAATAGATTAAATATTAATTCCCCGGCTTTAATAGAATTCCCAAATAATACCCTATTCAATAATAAAAAGCAATTAGTTATTCATGTAAAGCCTGCTCGTTTTTTGTTGGTTTATAAAACTTTGTATGTTTTAGTTTTATGGGTATTTTTGTTTTTTCTTTCTTCTTTTGGGATTAAATTGTTTATTAGAAAAGAATATGCTGCGTTTTTTATTCTTATTTTTACTATATTCCCTTTACTGATTGGTTTTTTGTTACATATGTATTATGAAAGATACAGTAATTACCGTACAATTAGTATCCTTGCTTTTGAAAATTTCATGTCAGACAATGGAATAAAATTCACCAAAATCAAAGAAACCCGTCAAAAGCCTTGGTAGTTTAATAACCGATGCTAAAATAAACCTATCCTAAATTCCGTTATGTATCATTAGTTTGATTATAAAATAAAGCCCTAAAAAAATACACAAATCAATTGATTTTTTTTTATATTTTTGCAACAATGAAATACAGCATAACCCAAATAGCAGAATATCTACATGGAACCGTTGAAGGTCGACCGGATATTGAAATAAATAACATTGCTAAGATTGAAGAAGCCAAGGAAGGTGATATTACCTTTTTGGCCAATCCTGTTTACACACCGCATATATACACCACCAAGGCGTCTGCGGTGATTGTAAAAAAGGATTTTGTGCCTGAAAAAAAAATATCAGCCGGATTGATTAAGGTAGATGACCCTTATCAAGCTATTTCACAGCTTTTATCTCTGTATCACAATCCTTTACAAGACAAAAAAGGCATTGAAGATTTTGTCAAAACAGGACAAGATGTTCAATTAGGCAATGATATTTATATCGGCAGTTTTACACACATTGGCAACAATGTAAAAATAGGAAATAATGTGAAGATTTTTCCACATTGTTATATCGGTGATAATACGGTAATTAGTGAAAACAGTATTATTTTTTCAAACGTAAGTATCTATCATCATACGCAAATAGGAAAAAATGTGACGATTCACAGTGGAACGGTAATTGGTGCTGATGGATTCGGATTTGCCCCTAATAACGGCAATGATTTCAAAAAAGTACCGCAAATTGGCAATGTAATCATTGAAGATTATGTGGAAATCGGAGCTAATTCAGCCATTGACAGAGCGACCATGGGCTCAACGATTATTCGTAGAGGGGTAAAATTGGATAATTTTATCCAAGTAGCCCATAATGTTGAAATCGGTGAAAATACCGTGATTGCAGCCCTTACAGGTATTTCCGGTTCTACTAAAATCGGAAAAAATTGTATGATTGGCGGACAAGTTGGAGTGGCAGGACATCTTAAAATAGGCAATAATGTCAAAGTTGGAGCTCAATCAGGTATTTCACACAGCTTAAAAGACAATGAAATTGTTGTAGGCACACCTGCATTACCGATTAGAAATTTTAAAAAATCGACTATTATTTTCAAAAATCTGGAAGATCTTTACAACCGGATAAAAAAATTAGAAGAAAAGTAAAAAAACAGAAAGATAAAGCTATGGGAAAACAAAAAACTATTAAAAAACCGGTATCGATTGAAGGGGTTGGTCTTCATACCGGAGCAAAAGTTAAAATGACACTCCATCCAGCTCCGGCGAATTATGGTTTCAAGTTTGTAAGAGTAGATTTGGAAGGTAAACCCGAAATTGAAGCCAGTGCTCAATATGTTTCTAAAACAGAAAGAGGTACCGTACTGGAAAAAAACGGTGTACAAATCAGTACTACCGAACATGTCTTGGCTGCTCTTACCGGAATGGATATAGACAACTGTATGATAGAACTCAATGCCGGAGAACCTCCTATCAAAGACGGATCAGCTAAGTATTTTGTTGAAATAATTGAAAAAGCCGGTATTGAAGAACTAGATGCAGAACGTGAAGAATATGTAATTAAAAAAGTTATTTCATATATAGATCCCGAAACAGAAAGCGAAATATTGATAATGCCTTCCGACCATTACGAAATTACCTGTATGGTTGATTTTGGCACCAAAGTTTTAGGTACCCAAAATGCCTATTTGAAAGAACTCAAAGACTTCAAAAAAGAAATTGCTCCGGCACGTACTTTCAGTTTCTTGCATGAATTGGAAATGCTGTTAAAAAACGGTTTAATTAAAGGAGGAGACTTGAGCAATGCCATCATTTTTGTCGATAAAGAAATATCCGAGGAAACCAAAGAACTTCTAAAACAACATTTTAAACAAGATGATTTTGAAGTCAAATCCAGCGGTATTCTCAATAATTTGGATCTACAATGGCCCAATGAAGCAGCCCGGCATAAATTACTGGATGTTATGGGTGATTTAGCTTTGGTTGGCACTAAAATCCGTGGAAAAGTTATCGCTAATAAACCCGGTCATAAAGTAAACACAGCCTTTGCCAAAAAATTACAAAAAATTATTAAAAACGAACGACGCAATAAAGTTCCTGAATTCGATTTAAACAAACCTCCATTAATGGATATTGAAAAAATCATGACTTTATTACCCCATCGTCCACCCTTTTTATTAGTAGACAGAATCTTAGAATTATCCGACTCTCATGTCGTAGGTATGAAAAATGTAACCATGAATGAAAGCTTTTTTGTAGGTCATTTTCCGGGAGCACCTGTTATGCCCGGCGTTTTACAAGTAGAAGCTATGGCTCAAACAGGAGGTATTTTGGTACTAAGTACCGTTC
>Ga0256843_1002006_pt1 | contig 15272 bp, 16 predicted proteins | sample AlvinellametaG_FD_191572 | JGI IMG/M metagenome (GOLD analysis project Ga0256843, IMG submission 191572) | Pompeii worm associated microbial communities from hydrothermal vent at the East Pacific Rise, Pacific Ocean - Alvinella | ecosystem: Host-associated > Annelida > Integument > Unclassified ... | reverse complement strand
CCCACAATAATCTTGACGATACAATCTATCTCTCCTGGATAAAGAGAATTGCTCTTGCGTACCGCCTCCTACTCTAAAATCAAGACAAACAAATTCCACTCCGTATCTATTTGCCAATCTCTCTCCGACATCTCTAAGTTGTTCTATGGATTTTTTCGGACTTGTCAAAAGAGTCGTCGTAACTTTTGTCTCTCCTATCTCAAGAGCTTTTTTTATACTCTCTTCAACTCTTTTATCAAAACAGATAGTGCACCTCTCACCCTTTTCAGGCTCATTTTCATAGCCCCTGACAGCATCCATCCAAGAGATATAATCATACTCCCCCTCTATCAGCTCAACCCCAAGCATTTCACAACTTCTTTTTACATCAAGAAGTCTTAGGTAGTATTCGCTATATGGATGGATATTTGGGTCGTAAAAGAACCCTATCAACTTTTCGTCAGGATATATCTCTTTTAATTTTTGTAAGAAAAAATGGCTATCTACCGAACAGCAAATATGGACTAACATAGCTCATTTAGTGCCTGTTTTACCTCGTTTACATGATTTTTTACCTTGACCTTATCCCATCTTTTTGCCACATTTCCCTCCGGGTCTATCAAGTAAGTAGTTCTAACGACTCCCATGTACTCTCTGCCATACATTTTTTTAAGCTGCCAAACTCCATAGTCACTTAATACCTTTTTTTCCTCATCGCTAAGCAGAGTGATCTTTAAATTCTTTTTCTCTATAAAATTTCTATGTTTTTTCGGACTATCAGGACTAACGCCTAGCACTACGGCATTCAATTTTTCAAAATCCGGCAAATTTTCCGTAAAGTCACAAGCCTCCGTAGTACAACCCGGAGTATTGTCCTTTGGATAAAAGTACAAAACCACCCACTTTCCCTTTAGATCTCTCAAGCAGATCTCCACCTCATCTTGATTTGGCAAACAAAAGTCTACAGCCTTTTTCCCAACTTCGATCATGATATCTCCTTTTCAAATATCCACACTATTTGGATGAACTTTGTGAAAATTTTTAATAAACCCTATAACATCTTTTTCCGGAATCGGTTTGCTATATAGGTATCCTTGTATAATATAGCACTTTCTTTCAAGTAAAAATTTCGTTTGTTCTATCTTTTCCACACCCTCGGCGATAACTTTTAGATTCAATCCTTTTCCAAGTTCGATAATCGTATTGACAATGGCTTCATCGACCTCCAATCCCGGTATATCTCTTATGAATGATTGGTCTATCTTGATAACATCAAGAGGAAGTTTTTTCAAATATGATAACGAGGAGTAGCCTGTTCCAAAATCATCCATAGAGACTATTATACCTATATCTCTAAAACTTTTTAATAGATCAATCGAACTCTCTATATTTCTCATGATAAAACCTTCGGTCACTTCGAGTTCTATTAGATTGCTGTCGCAATTATTCACACTCAGCATCCTCTTTATAGTATCTAACAACCTAGCATTTTTTAACTGTTTATCTGAAAGATTTATCGAAATTCTTCCTATATCAAAACCTCTCTTTTGTAACTTTACGGCAAACTTCATCGCCTTGTCCATGACGATTTCACCTATCTCGTTTATGAGATTTAACTGTTCGGCCATACTTATGAATCTAGCGGGGGAGAGTATCTCATCCCCTCTTTTCCATCTTATCAGAGCTTCAAACCCAACGATCTTATTCTCTTTGACATTGATTTGAGGTTGATAGAATAGAACAAATTCATCATCTTTGATAGCCTTTTTCAAGTTCTCTTCAAGCGCATGTCTTTTTTTGATCCTATTGTACATCTTCTGTTGATAAAATACATATCTATTTTTACCCTCTTCTTTTGCTCTATACATTGCAATATCGGCATTTCTAAGTAACTCTTCGCTGCTTTCGCCATCTGCAGAATAAAGTGCAATTCCCATACTTATACCGACATTTAAAAAGTGTTTTTGAATAACAAATGGGTGAGAAAAGGCTTTTTTGAGTTTTTCCACAACCTTTGCAACATCATCTTCTCCATGGCAGTTGGTCAAAACCATCACAAACTCATCTCCGCCAAATCTAAAAAGATAATCTGTCTCTCTAACCTCATCTTTAAATCTTTTGGAAGATTGTATCAAGAGTTCATCTCCCGCATTATGGCCATAATAGTCGTTTATATTCTTAAATCCGTCCAAATCTATAAATACTATGGCAAAAATCTTATTTTCCCTTTTACTTCTTAGTATCTCATTAGCTATAATTTCATTGAACATATATCTGTTTGGCAAGTTTGTCAATGCGTCATGTCTTGCCCTATAAGACAACTCTACCTCTTTATGCCTTAACTCTTTTTCAATCTTTTTTCTTGCTGTTATATCTCTACAAGCCGTATGAAAAAGCGTCTCATCTTTTATTTTTATAGATGTAACGACCACTTCAATCCAAAAGAGTTCACCATCAATTTTCTTAGCAAGCCATTCGCATCTATAAACACCCCTCTTACCAACCTCATAAAGCAACTCTCCCATTCTTGCTTTCGATCTCTTTCCATCAATTTGATAAACAGGAGAGAGAGAAAGCGTATTATACGAGAGTAGCTCCTCTTTGCTTTTGGCTCCGAACATTTCAACGGCCATTTCGTTGCAGGCAACAAATTTTCCATTTCTTGCAATAAAAATACCATCTTTTGACTTTTCAAATAGTAGTTTAAAGATCCTTTTTTGCTCTACAGTTTCTTTGTATTGATTTAAAAGATTGTTTTCATAATCTATAATAATCTTTTTTATTCTATCAGAGATAAAGATCATGATTCCGCTGAGGAATAGAATCATAAAAACTGATAAGATTACTATATTTCCTATTGTCCTGTCTAACTCTTTTTTCAAGAACTTATATTTGGCATTTATGATATTTCTTATATCGTCTATATAGAAACCCGTCCCTATAACCCAATTTAGGCCTGGAACCATTTTTACAAATGATACTTTTCTGGCTCTTTTTTTTGTTATGGGATCATAAGAGGCTATATAGCTTATAAAAAAACCTCCTCTGTTTATTTTTGCCCCAGTAATCATCTCTTCAACGATATGTCTATGATTTATAACCAGATCCAATCTATTTTTACCTATTAAAGACCTTTTTACATGATTTATCGTCTTACCGCTTAAATCATAAGCAAATATATAACCTTTTTTACCATATTTATAACTCTGTATGATCTTTAGAGCTATCTGCTTAACCTTTTTATTTACATCATCTACATAAAAAGCGCTTCCTATAAAAATATCCAAAGGTTTAAAACCTCTATAGTAGCCTATTTTTTTCTTCATATTCTTAGAGCCGGGCTTATACCAATACCAAACACCAAAAGCCTCATCTTGTTCCTGCAGTGTCTTTATAGCTTTATTAACTATCTCAACACCTTTTGCATCTTTAAAATGGAGTAGATTTTTCCCTTCAAACGATCTTTTAATAGGCAACATCAGACACTGCCCATTCATTTTATACATAAAGAAATAACCACTTAAATCATCAAAAAATCTAACATTCTCAAATCTTTTCCTAATCTTTTCTATGATTTCATCTTTGGGAAGATTTCTGTTTTGATTATAAATATCCTGAATTGTTTTATAGGCAAGATCTACTAAGTTTTTTATATTTTTTTTAGATTCATCCTCTATGATTTTTCTATTTATTTGAATTTGCTGGATTACTCTATTTATCCTATCTTCAGACTCAACTCTTTTTTGCCTGATTAGACTTTTTTTATATCTTATAACATCCCTTGAGTATATCGCTTTACCTTTATTGATAAAAATCGTAGCGATTAGGATAATTGTCAAAATTATACTGATAACAGGTATAAAATATATCCATTTGATAAGTTTTTTGCTATCAATTTTATTTTCGTTCGGCATACTTTCTCTTTAATTAAATTCACGGATTATACATAAAAAATATTTAAACTATTATTTTATAAAACCATATATAATTCGATTTTAATATTATTTTTGATAATATATCTACTTATTTTAATCAACTAAGGATAATATTTATGGAGAAGGCAAAATATATTTGGATGGACGGAAAACTTACGCCTTGGGATGAGGCAAAAGTTCACATCTTAACCCATACTCTACATTACGGTAACGGTGTGTTTGAAGGCACAAGAGCTTATCAGACTGAAGATGGTTTGGCGATATTTAGACTAAGAGACCACACTAAAAGATTACTAAATTCTGCCAAAATCACTATGATAAAACCTCCCTACACGATAGAAGAGTTGGAAAATGCACAAATTGAGCTGCTTAGAGCCAATGATTTTAAATCAAACGTATATCTAAGACCTCTTATCTATCTTGGATATGGGGTTATGGGACTTTATCATGTGAATGCTCCCGTTCAAACATCCATAGCAGCCTGGGAATGGGGTAGCTATCTTGGAGATGAGGGACTTGAAAAAGGCATAAGAGTAAAAATCAGCTCATTTACAAGAAACTCCGTTAGATCTACCATGGGGAAAGCAAAAGCGGTAGCAAACTATCTCAACTCCCAAATGGCAAAATTTGAAGCGCTTGACTGTGGATATGAAGAGGCTCTCATGCTTGATGATGAGGGATTTATAGCTGAGGGTAGCGGCGAGTGCTTTTTTATAGTTAGAGATGGAGTATTGATAACTCCTCCGAATGATACCTCTTTGGAGTCCATAACACAAGATATGGTGATAAGACTTGCAAAAGATTTAGGCATAGAGGTAAAAAGAGAGAGGATAACAAGAGACGAAGTATTTGTGTGCGATGAAGCATTTTTTACGGGCACTGCTGCAGAAGTTACTCCTGTTAGAGAGGTTGACGCTAGAATTATAGGGGATGGAAAAAGAGGCGCTATAACAAAAAGATTGCAAGAAGCATATTTTGATGTAGTTTACGGAAGAAACGATAAATATAAAAATTTATTGACATATATTTAAAAACAAAAGGACATTAATGCCGGCAGATTTAAATGACTATTTTAAAAAAAATAGCCAAAACAGAGATAACCAAAACAACAATAACAACTTTGAGCCACCTCAATTTTTCAAAGATTTTGGTAAAAAAGCGGGACTTTTATATGCCCTAATCATTATCATAGGATTGCTTATACTTGCAAAACCGTTTGTAGTGATAAATTCAGGAGAGGTCGGTATAAAAGCCACAGCGGGTAAATTTGACCCTAAAGCTCTCTCTCCCGGACTTCACTTCTTTATACCGTTCATTCAAGATGTTTTTATAGTAGATACGAAAGTTAGGATAATAAACTATACGGACAATGAAGATGTTACTATCCAAAATACAAAATCGGGAATAAAGTTCAAAAGAGCCATCTCCGTACTTGATGCTAGAGGATTGCCGGTCTCTATCGATCTGACCGTGCAGTATAAATTAAAAGCGGAGTCTGCTCCACAGACTATAGCCACATGGGGACTTAGCTGGGAAGATAAGATAATAAACCCTGTGGTAAGAGATGTAACTAGAAATATCGTGGGAAAATATACAGCTGAAGAGTTACCTGTAAAAAGAAATGAAATAGCCGCTCAGATAACAACCGGCATAAAAGACAGGATAGATGCGCAACCTGGTCAACCCGTACAACTTCTTGCCGTTCAACTTAGAAGAATAGTTCTACCTCAAAAGATAAAAGATCAAATTCTAAGAGTACAGATAGCAAAACAGCAGGCTCAACAAGCAAGATATGAAGTTGAAAGAGCCAAACAGATAGCACAAAAAAATGCTGCTTTAGCTCAAGGTGACGCTGATGCAAGAAAGATAAGAGCGCAGGGACAAGCCGATGCGGTTAAGATAGAGGCTGACGCTAACGCATACGCAAACAAAGAGTTGGGCAAAAGTGTTACGCCAAATCTTTTAAGACTAAAGCAGCTTGAAGTACAAGGCAAATTTAACGAAGCCCTACAGGTTAATAAAAATGCTAAAATATTCTTAACTCCTGGTGGAGTTGTTCCAAATATTTGGCTTGATAGTAAAGATTCTCAAAAGGCAGTTTCAGTTGGAAATAAGTGATATAAAAAAGATAGCCGATAGAGTAGATTGGGATAAGAGTCCTCTTATCCCCGCTATCGCGCAAGATTATAAAAGCGGAAAAGTTTTAATGTTGGCATATATGGATAGGGTTGCTCTAGAGCTTACACTCAGTACCAATATAGCCCACTACTTTTCAAGAAGCAGACAGAGGATTTGGAAAAAGGGTGAAACAAGCGGAAATATCCAAAAAGTAAAGGATATTTTTATAGATTGTGATGATGATACGATACTGTTGCAAGTAGAGCAAATAGGCGGTGCAGCTTGTCACACAGGACGAGAGAGCTGTTTTTTCACAAAACTAAAAAGTGCCGAAATCATTTCAAACCCCATAGAAAACAGTACGGACAACTACTCTATCGTGGATAAACTCTACCATGTTATCCAAGAGAGGAAAAAGGCAGACCCTAAAACATCATACACAGCATCGTTATACCAAAAAGGCGAAAATACCATACTCAAAAAGGTGGTTGAAGAGGCGGGAGAGTTTTGTTTTGCCGTAAAGGATGCCAAAGAGGAAGAGATCATTTATGAGGCTGCGGATTTGACATTTCACACCCTTGTCGCTCTTGCATACAAAGGGATAAATCCCGAAAGAGTAAAGAGTGAACTCTCAAAAAGATTTGGACTTAGCGGAATAGAAGAGAAGAAAAATAGACAAAAATAGGTTAAACATTGATATCTTTAAAACTATATTTTCAAAACTTGACTCTTTATGATTATGTTGGTTTTGGATGGCTGTTTTTAACATTTATCATATTGATCATTTTTAGCCTATATTTTTTTGGTAAAAAACCGATATTTTCTATCTTGATGTTATTTGTCTCTTTTCTTTTTCTCCCTATAGGTTTTTTCGGACTCAAATATTTTCTTGACAATAGCGTAAGAAAAAGCGGTGTAGAGATATCAAAGATAAAGCCTTTGCACTTTACAAACTCCCTAATAGTCGAAGGGGATATCACAAATAGAGGGAAAATTGACTTTAAAGAGTGCATTTTAAAGATAAAGATAAAAAAGAGAGATAAAAATAAAATCAGAGATTTTATCGACTCTATAAAACCTATAAGAAAAGTGACGATATTTATAGATAAGCCGATAGCAAAAATGCAAAGCCACAAATTTAAGACAATGATTGACAACATTACTTACAAAAAAGACTATAATGTTTCAGCTTCGGCAATATGCTACTAAGGTTGTAATATGACATATTTTACCATACTTCACTGGATAACACTGATAGTTTTTTTTCTTATCTTCATTTTGCTAGTTATAATATCCAAAAAAGAGACCAATCCAAAGATATTTTGGTCAATGGTCTTTTCATCTTTTCTTGTAGTTAGTACCCTTTCGCTTTTCTCTATGTTTGTCCTTGATAAATATACAAAAAAGGCAAAGCTCATCAATGTTACCCACAAAAGAGTGCTTCTAAATGAAACCATTATGTTCTTCGGGCAAGTAAAAAATATAGGTAGATTTACAATAGGGCATTGCAAGCTTGAAGTTAAAATAGTCAATAATGCATTAAATCTAAACAACCTATCCGGTTCTACATTTTATGCACCTAGGTCTGGGTTGAAAGCTCTTTTTTCAAGCAAAGAGGAGAGACCCTCCACTATTATAAAAGATTTTGTAATAGCTAAAGATTTAAAACCGGGAGAGATTAAGAACTTTGGCGTAAGTATGCCGTACCCTCCCTATTTTCAAAAAGCAAATATAAGATATAAGCTCTATTGCCATTAGGGTTATTTTATAAAATAATCTCCGTCAAAACTCACAAGAGAGTAGTTCCTGTCATACCCTATAGCCTCTTTCAAACCCTCTATGCTTAAAAAGGTCAAACTATCCGCACCCATAAACTCTTTTATCTCTTCTTTTGTTTTATTGGCACTCATCAACTCTTTATAGCTTGGAGTATCTATGCCGTATTTGCAAGGGTATTTTATCTCCGGTGCTGCGATCATCATATGTATCTCTTTAGCCCCTGCATCTTTTAGCATCTTTACTATCTGTCTTGAAGTGGTACCTCTAACCAAAGAGTCATCAAGCACTATAACTCTTTTTCCATTTATCTTCTCTTTGATAGGGGATAGCTTAAGCTTCACCTTCAAATCCCTCATCTCCTGAGTCGGCTCTATGAAAGTTCTGCCGACATAGTGATTTCTCACTATCGCCAACTCAAAAGGAATACCGCTAGCTTTAGAGTAGCCAAGGGCTGCAGCTACACCGCTATCCGGAACCGGCACTACCATATCAGCCTCTATGTGCTTCGCCTCTTGAGCCAAAGCCCAGCCTATCCTACCTCTAACCTTATAGACGCTTTTACCGTCTATCACACTATCCGGTCTTGCAAAATATATATACTCAAAAGCACAAGGTCTATAATCACTCTCAAAAAGTTGAATAGACTCTAAAGTATCGGGATTGTCCTTGTCAAATATGAGCATTTCGCCCGGCCTTATATCTCTTATAAATTCAGCCTTCACCAAATCAAATGCGCAAGTTTCACTAGCTACTATATATCCGCCACTCTCAAGTCTACCAAGAGATAGAGGCCTGACACCGTATCTATCTCTTATAACAAACTGTTTACTTCTGCTTTGTATGATGAAGCAGTATGCACCTTTTACTTTATCAAGGGCTTCTACTATCCTATCTTGAAGATGCTCTTTTTGGCTTCTTGCTATAAGGTGTACCACATTTTCAGTATCCATTGAGGTTGCAAATATAGCCCCCTCGTCTATCAACTCTTTTCTAACTTCGTTTTTATTTATAAGATTACCGTTATGAACTATGGATATCTCTCCAAGTTTATATCTTGCAAAGATAGGTTGTGCGTCAAGTATGGAGTCCTGTCCTGCTGTTGAGTATCTATTGTGTCCTATCGCCTGGCTTCCCTTTAGTATCTTAAACGACTCATTATCAAAAACTTCGGTCACAAGACCTCTACCCTTTATGGTTTTTATGTGACTATCATCACTCACACTTATACCGGTAGCCTCTTGGCCCCTGTGCTGCATGGCAAAAAGAGCATAATATGCTATCTTTGACGCATTTTCATCTCCAAAAACTCCAACTATCGCACACATTTTATAACTCCGTAACTATCAAGATAAACCGAGGCAATCATTTATACTATATAACTTCGGCTCTTTGTTTGTTATCCATTTTGCCGCTCTTATAGCACCTTTTGCAAAGGTGTCTCTACTAGTAGCAGTGTGGTTTAACTCTATAAATTCGCCATCATTATAGAATCCTACAGTGTGTCTTCCCACTATATCTCCACCTCTAAGCGCCATGATGGCTATCTCATCTTTTTTTCTTTCCCCGATATTTCCATTTCTTCCACTTACTCTCACTTCGTCCAGAAGAAGTCCTCTTGCATTAGCTACACTCTCTCCCAAGGTCAAAGCCGTGCCGCTTGGAGCATCTTTTTTATATCTATGGTGCATCTCTACTATCTCGATATCAAAATCGCTCAATGCTTCAGACGCAAGAGCTGCCAATTTATTTAAAACCGCTACACCCAAAGACATATTGGTAGAGTATAGAACTGGAGCTTTTTGGCTTAACTCTTTTATGAGATTGTGCTGATGCTCGTCTAGCCCTGTTGTTCCTATTACGATAGGCTTTGGATTTTGTAAAGCCTTTTCCAAGAGGGTTTGTGTGCCTTTCGGCAAAGTAAAGTCGATAACTACATCGGAATTTTCCAAAAGCGTATCCGTGTCGTTTGTTATCAAAACATTTTCCGGCACAGCAAATGTAAACTCTTCGATAGCGTGAAGTACCGAAATCTCCACATCTTTATCATTTTTTAAATTCTCTATAAGAAGTTTTCCGACTCTTCCGGTCGATCCGTGAATTCCAACTTTTACCATTCTACTCTCCAAGATAAGATATTACACCGAGTGCTGCCGTAGCACCATCTCCCGCTGCACATACAACTTGCTTTGGAGCCTCTATTCTTATATCTCCCGCAGCAAACAACCCTTTTGTTGAAGTCTTCATGGATAGATCCACGATTACTTCTCCATACTCATTTACATCACAAAGGTAACTTCCGTCACTCTGTTTTAGTACTCCATTATTTACATTCATACCTACAAATACAAATATACCGGGCACCTTCAAGTCTCTTTCATTGCCGTCTTTATCAACGGTCAATACACCTTGAACGCCCATATTGTCGCCATAAACTTTTTTAATTTTAGAGTTCAATACCAACTCTATATTTTCACTCTTTTTCAATCTCTCAACGGTTGCAGGACTTGCCCTGAAGGCATCTCTTCTATGTATAAGATAAACTTTTGAGCATATATGAGAAAGATATATCGCCTCCTCTAGAGCCGTATCCCCGCCTCCAAGAACTGCAACCTCTTTTCCCTTATAAAAAAATCCGTCACAAGTAGCGCAAGTACTAACGCCTCTACCAAAGAACTCATCCTCACCTTCAAAATTCGCTCTTCTTGGAGTGCTACCGGTACAAACTATAACCGCTTTAGCTTCCACCTCTTCTCCTCCGGCAAGAGAAACAGTAAATAGCTCTTCAGACTTTTTCGATACTCTAGTAACCTCTTTCATCTCATGCTTAAGTCCGAACTTCATGCACTGCTTGGGCCACGGCTCCATAAGCTCCATACCGGTAACGACATCTTTGATGCCCGGATAATTCTCTATCTCACTACTTTGAGTGATTTGACCTCCCGGCATACCTTTTTCAAACATAACAACATTTTTAAGACCGCCTCTTGTAGCATACAATCCTGCTGTAAGCCCCGCAGGACCTCCGCCGATAATCGCTAAATCTAACATAATATTTCCTTTATATCGTTTCAATCATACTATCTTGTTTATACCTGTACTTTTTTACCCTTTTTATCATAAATAGAGAAGGAACTCTGTAGATATTAAATCTTTGAACAAGGGACAATATCGTATTGATGCCCGTAGTTAGATAGATAACTCTATCACTATTTTTAAATCTTTTTTGGTATATATCTATGGCTAAAATCTTAACTCTATTTTTAACCCGCTTTAGTATCTTTTGGATATCATCTTTTCTTGAGCTGTAGATTATCACTACATACTCTTTATCCATAGGTTTAAAGATATCTTTCTTTTCATAAAAGACCCATTTGTCAAAATTGATAAATTTATATTCCGCAAACCTATAGTTAAAGTAAGCATAAGCACTTGCTATCATAAGAGCACCGAAAAACGATGCGAAGAGATAATTAAGGGAGAAGATTCTTCTCCCTTTTTTAAAAGCCATTATAAGATTGAGTTTAGTTTATCCGCAAGAACTTGTTTTCCTGCTGCTCCAATCATTTGGTCTACAAGTTGTCCATCTTTAAAAAAGAGGATAGTAGGTATAGATCTGATACCGTATTGAATAGCGATATCTTGCTCTTCATCGGTATTTACTTTACAAATTTTAGCTTTTCCGTCGAAATCTTCCGCCAACTCTTCGATAACCGGAGCTATCATTCTACAAGGTCCGCACCATGGCGCCCAAAAATCAACTAAAGTTACACCCTCTTTGATAGTATCGTTAAAGTTAGATGCATTTAATTCTATATATTTTCCCATTTTATTATCTCCTATGAATTTTTAAGTGTCTTACACTTTGAGATGATATTATACCCTTTTTTCTTTAAAAGGCAATTATATCTATCCTAAGTTTGATTTAGGATAGGTATATGCTATACTTTTAAAAAAATAATCGGAATTTTTTATGATTATACAAGATTTTAATTTCAGTACCGATAGTATAAAAATAGATATTCAAAAAGAGATAAACAGCATACTAAACCAACTAACCACATACAACCCAAAACAAAACAATAAAAAACTATTTATCAATATCAAACAAGTCTTAGCTCAATTAAAACAAAAAAAGGGTTTTACACCTTTGCCAAATCCTAAAAAACTAGATAGCTTGATAAAAACTATAGATATGAACTTAAAGCAGTACCCAAACGATGATTTTCTTCAAAATCTAAAAAAGGAGATAAGCTCTTTACCTGCAAAAACCATCAGGGCAACTCCGGAAAAATCAACAAAAAACAGTAAGCAGACTAAAAATATCGAAAAGATAGTAGATTTAACGCAAAAACTGATCTCATCAAATAAACAAAATGAAACCATAAAACTTTTAATCCCCCATAAAGAGGCTCTAAAAGAGTTCATAACGCATAAATTAAATGAAAAAACACCAAAGCCGCACACCGACCTACCAAAACAGCAACCAAAAAAAACCGACATAAGGCATGATCCAAACATATATACTAAAACAAGCAAAGCTAAAAACAAACTGCCCCAAATAACCCAAAATATCAAAAACAGTAAAGAGTTAAACGACATCTTATCAAGCATGAAGGATTTGGTAAAAAGTATACAAAGGCAGTTGCCTCAAAATGCAAAAGAGACGCAAAATAGATTGTCCCAAATCATATCCACAATCAATAAAGAGATAGAAAAACCGGATCAAATAAAAATACAAAGTTTTGAGCAAATCATTAAAAAAACGATAGAAAAATCGCAAGATTTAAAAATATCCTTTTACGGAGAAAAACATAGTATAAAACATATAGGAAATATAACGAACAATTTAAACAAAATAGCAAAAATGATACAAAACAGCCCCAAACTAGAACAGCACAAGCAGACTATTTTAAACTTTACAAAGTCCATAGAACACATCAATTTAAAAGAGAATATACAAAATTCTGGCATCCTATACGAATCAAAAATAGCACATAACATAAACGATAAAGATATCTCGAATAATCCTACCGTAAAACAGGATATCAAAGGCACTCTGATCGATCTAAAAAACGATATCCACATATCTAAAGACTCAAAAACCCTATCACTTATAGACAAAACACTCACACAAATCGAGTCGTTTCAAGCCAATTCACTAATAAGTTCCACTTTTGTATCATACATTCCTTTTTTATGGGATGGATTAAAAGAGGGGAGTATGCAGTTTGACAAATTAAAAAAAGAGGATAGCTTTAGCTGTAAGATAGAGTTGAGCCTTGAAAAATATGGAGATATACATATGCTGCTACTTCTAAATCAAAACAGTATCTCTATCAGTATAGAGGCTCAAAACAAAGAGTTTGAAAATAGAATAAAAAACGATATAGGGTATTTGAAAAAAAGATTAAACGCTATTTCACTCAAACCAAATATATTTTTTGCAAATAGAAAAAAGGATCCGTTTTTAAGCAACTCATTTGAGGATAAGATGGATATTGGAATGGATTTTAAAATATGAAAAACGAAAAAAAAGCTGTAGCTTTAAAATACGACACTAAAACGCAAAAAGCTCCTAAAGTTATAGCCAAGGGCAAAGGCAAGATAGCTAACAACATCATAAATATTGCCAAAGAAAAAGGTGTCCCCATCAAAGAGGATAAAGATTTGGTAGAGATGCTTAGCCAAATAGAACTAAACAGAGAAATCCCCCCAAAACTATACAAAGCGGTTGCCGAAATATTTAGCTTTTTACATAGGCTAACCAACTAAAATCCACACTATTTGAAAACTAATTTTAAAAAAATTTAATTTTTTATTATTTTTATAGTATAATTTTCTCAATTCAACAAAAGGAGAGAAAATGAGAAAACTTATCTCTGTAGTACTGTTCTTTGCAACAGTTTTAGCAGTTGGTAGTTTTGCGGCATATCCTTCAAGAACCGTAAAGCTAATCGTTCCTTCAAAAGCCGGCGGTTCAACCGATACTACGGCTAGACTTTTTGCTCAAACAGCCAAAAAGTATTGGAAAAATATCGACTTTATCATAGTGGATAAACCGGGCTCAGGAGGTTTGATGGGATTTAACGCCGAAGCTAGAAGTAGACCTGACGGCTACACTATAGGATTGATGTTCACTCCGCAAATCGTAGCTCATATCGTAGCCAAAAGAGCTAGATATACTCTTGATAGCTTCAAAATCGTCGGAAATATTGCCGAAGACCCCGAGATAGTTGTCGTAAATTCGGCAAGCAGCATCAAAAATCTTGACGATTTGGTAAAAGCTGCAAAAGCCAAAAGATTGACAGTTGCAGTTAACGGCATAGGAAGCGACGACTTTTTGGCAGCTAAAAACTTTGAAGCTTTAACGGGTGTCAAATTCAATCTTATGCCTACCAAAGGTTCAACAGAAGAGAAAGCAGCGATCTTGGGTAACCATATCGCAGCCGCTTTTATGAACTTATCACAAATGTTAGCTCAGCATAAAGCGGGAAAAGTCAGAATCATCGCCATTATGTCCAAAAAGAGAGCTGATGTCGCAAAAGATATCAAAACTTCCGTAGAGCAAGGATATAATGTCTTGATGACCGCCACAAGAGGCATGGTGATACCGGCTAAGGTCAAAAAAGATGTAGCCGATAAGATCATAGATCTATACACTAAAGTCGTTCACGATAAAGATTTTCAAGCTAAATGCAAAAAAGCTTATATCTTTTTGGATCCTATGGATAGCAAAACATACAGAGCATACTTAGAGCAGTTGCAAAAAGATACTCAAAAAGTGTATGATCAGTCACCTTGGTAATAAGATATGAATAAAAAATACATAGAGATTCTTTTAAGTATTTTTTTAATCATTTTGTCGGTACTGCTATATCGCAGTACCGCCACTTTTCCAAAATCCGCTCTCTTTACTACGGCGGTCTATATAAAGTTTTTATCCATCTCTTTATTGATAGCATCTTTGTTTATGCTAATTTTTGCCATAAAAGCAGATATAAAAGAGAGGGTAAATTTCACCAAAGACCCCAAAAAGTTCTTTATACTTATACTATCTTTGATAATATATGTATGGATAATGAGATATGTAGGATTTATCATCTCAACACTAATCTTCCTGATAACAACTATGAGATTTATGGGATATGATAAATTTGTCAAGTCACTTATCATCTCGGTAGGAGTTACCGCTTTTGTATATATTTTGTTTGTAAAGATATTTGAGATACAACTCCCCGAAGCTACACTATCTATATTTGGAGCGTTGCAATGATTATCTTAGATGCTCTTCATGCAGTTATGTCTTTTGATGTTTTAGCGGCCGTTACCATAGGCTCGATAGCGGGTATCATTATAGGAGGTATGCCCGGACTTACGGCTACTATGGCGGTAGCTCTTTTGATACCCATAACATTCTCTTTCTCACCCCTCATAGGTCTCTCTTTGATGGGGGGAGTTTAT
>Ga0256843_1002005_pt1 | contig 15273 bp, 13 predicted proteins | sample AlvinellametaG_FD_191572 | JGI IMG/M metagenome (GOLD analysis project Ga0256843, IMG submission 191572) | Pompeii worm associated microbial communities from hydrothermal vent at the East Pacific Rise, Pacific Ocean - Alvinella | ecosystem: Host-associated > Annelida > Integument > Unclassified ... | reverse complement strand
CAAAACAAATAAGCCAAAATGTTTGGTGTTTTTTTGGGAAATTAGAAGTTCCAAATAATCAAAATGGTGGATTTATGTCAAATAGTTGTTATGTAAAAACAACAGATGGATATGTACTAATTGATAGTGGTCCAACATACAAATTTGCACAACAAGCTTATGATGCTATGTCAAAAATTGAAAAACTTCCAGTAAAAGTTGTGATTGACACTCATGATCATGATGATCATTGGCTTGGTAATAGCTTTTATAAAGATAAATTTAATGCAAAACTTATAGGTGTTGAGCTTCAGGACAAAAACTATAAAGCAGGTGACAAGACAAGAATGTTTCATCTGTTAGACAAAGATATAGTTGATGGTACAAAAATAGTAAAACTAGATCAACACATCAAAGATGTTACAACACTTAATATAGGAGGTGAAGAGTTTGTTTTAATACCAATTGGTACAAAAGCACATACTCCTGATGATATCTTCATATATATGCCAAAAAGAAAAATCTTATTTAGTGGGGATTTGGTGATGAATGGCAGAGTTACATCAAACAGAGATGGAAGTGTAATTGGTTCATTAAAAGCACTAGATATGATTAACTCTAAAAAATGGGATATATTGGTTGCTGGTCATGGATTTGATACAACTAAAACTGCTACAGATGAATATGTAAAATATTTTACATTACTAAAACAACGAATTTTACAAGCTGTTGAAGATGATGTTGGAGCAGATGCTGTAACAAGTGTTGTAAAAATGGAAGAGTTTAAAGATAAAGCTATGTATGATGAAGTAAATAGCAGAAATATTTTTGATGCATATAGTGAACTTGAATTTTATGAAGAGGATTAATAGCTTTTTTTACTCTATACTAATTATATCTGCACTAATAGTGAATATTGGTGCAGAGGATATAGATTTAAATAATATTTCACAACAACAAACAAATAACAAACCTCACAAACTTCTCTTTTTTCATATGAACTACTGTCCATACTGTAAAGCAATGATAAAAGAATCTATAGAAAATAAACAACTAATGAAACTTATTAATGATAATTTTAATTTTATTGATATAAATATCAATACCAAAGGGATTGTATCTTTTAAAGATTTCAAAGGTTCAAAACATAATTTTGCAAAATCACTAAAAATAAATTTTTATCCAACAACACTATTTTTAAACAATAAAAATGAAATTGTTTATAAAATAAAAGGATATAGAGATATAACAAAATTTAGAAATATTATAAAATTTATAGCTTCTAATTCTTATTTAACAATGAGTTTAGGGGATTATTTGAATATTTTGGAGATGGATAAAGATCAAGATTAAAAATATAAAACCTAGTTAATAAAACTAGGTTTTATATCATATAATTAACAACTAACTATACCTGGATTACCTTTTACACCAATCATATCTGGCGTATCAACTGTAAGTTTTCCAATATGTTTAATATTTTTTAGATATTTTTCACATGTATCCCAAATAGGTTCACCTGGTGATACAGAGTTAACTGTTGACCAACCTGCAACTCTATATTTTTTACTTGCTTCTACAGGTTTACCATTTTTAGTCAATCTAATATTTGATATTCTCTTACCAATAGATTGTTTTGGATCAATAGTATATGATATACCACCTGTTCTTACCATATCTCCACCTGATTGTAAAAATGGATCTACATTAAATAAGTTATCAGCAACATCTTCAAGTACAGCTTTTATATCAGCACCGCTCATATCTTTTGCATATGTTTCTGGATAAGTTAAAGCTACTTGAGTCATCATATCATCATAAGTGATTGCTTGACCAGGCATAACTGATGTTCCCCATCTAAATCCTGGAGAGAAAGCAATATCAGCATTATTAATCTCCATTAAAGCATCACAAATAATTTGATCCCAAGATCCATTGAAGTTCCCTCTTCTGAACAGAGTCACATCTGTAGTTGCAATCTCTCTTTCAAGTTTTTTAATATATGGAGCTCTAACAGACTTAATATACTCTTTCATCTCTTTTTCTTCAGGGATAAGATTTGAGAAAATTGGAAGTAGTGTGAATTTAAAATCAACAACTTTTCCATTTTTTACATCTAAATCTAGTACATTTAAAAATTTACCATTAGATCCGGCATTACATACATATGTTCTACCCTCTTTATTTTTAACTTCAACAGCTTCAGGTATACCATCATGAGTATGTCCACCCATAATAAAATCGATACCAGTTACAACTTTTGCCATTTTTTGATCAACATCAAAACCATTGTGCGAAAGTACTACAATTACATCTGGTTTCTCTTCCTCTTTGATAAGATCAACAGTCTCTTGCATCTCTACTTCTTTGATACCAAATGTCCAATCAGGAATATTTCTTTTTGGATTTGCAATAGTAGTATAAGGGAATGCTTGACCAATTACAGCAACTCTTACACCACCCATCTCTTTAATAGTGTAAGGTTTAAATGCCAAACCACTATCTTCATCATATGCAGGGCTTCCTTCCATAATTGCATCTTCTTTTACAAAAATATTTTGTGCTAAAAACTCTGCATCAAGCTCTTTTACATTTTCTAAAACCTCTTCAGCTTTATATGTAAATTCCCAGTGACCAACAGCTACATCAACACCAAGCTTATTCATAGCACCAACCATATCTTTACCTCTAGTGTAAAGTGCTGTTGCACTACCTTGCCAAGTATCTCCACCATCCATCAATAGTGTTTTTTCTTTTCCAAAATCATCTCTTAGGTAATTAATAACAGTTTTTAATTGTGCAAAACCACCAACTTTACCCATAACTTTTGCATGTTTTTCAAAATCAATACAAGTATATGCATACTCTAATCTTTTATTACCTTTAATTCCGTAATAATCCATTAATTTCTCACCAACAATATGTGGTGGTTTTCCATAATTTGAATGAAAACCTAGATTTACACTTGGTTCTCTAAAATATACTGGTAATAATTGTGCATGACTATCTGTCATATGCATTAATCTTACATTACCAAATTTTTGTAATTTATAGTAATCTTCAGCTTTTCCAGTATCTGCTAATCTCATATGAGAGTTTGCAAATATAGGTGCGCTTCCTGCTAATAAAGCTGACATATATATAAATTCTCTTCTACTTAGTTTACTCATCTATTCTCCTTAGTTCTGTTGTGCTTATACCCAAAAAAGCCAAGTTTTACCTTGGCTTTTTATTTATTGGTGATATATTATAAAATATGATTAATATTTAAATCCATCACCTGGCACTGCTGCACGCCATGTAGTTTCACCTTCAGCTTTAAGCTGTAATGCTGCAATAGCAAATACACAAGCTCTGTGAGCTGCATACTCTACAGTAACTGGAGGTAATTTTTTATCTACTTTACCTTTTTTATTTAATAATTTAACCATCTTTTGATTAGCTTTTAAAGCTTTTCTAGTTTCATCGATGTATTGAGTAGTAGTCATACCCAATCTTTTAAATTCATTTCCATATTTCTTAGCAATAGCATTATATTGTTCTGCTGTATCCAAAACTTTATTAATACCATTTGCTTTTACATCACATACTTTTGTAGTATCTAATTTAGCTGCTGTCTCTACACTTGGAGATGCTGTTGCACATCCTACTGTTGATAATGTTAATGCTGCTGCTAATGTTACGCTGTATAATTTTTTCATAATCTTCACCCTTACTTTCTAACGTCTGGACCGTCTACATTCATTCCATTTGACATATAAGCCATAAAATAAAGTAATTCTTTCATCCATTTACTATTTGTTTTGTGAGGATTCTCACCTTGATCTTTATTACAACCAGCCATTCTTCGCTCTAGTGTTCCTAACCCGTTCTCAACTTTATCTTTACCCCATTTAAGTCTGTAAACAGGAAAATGTGTTGTATGTCCAAGTAAAGTAGAAAGACTTTCATTTCTAACTCTTTTACCAGCACCTTGAACGTGACAAGTAGCACATGAAAGTTTTAAGTAACCTCTTTGAGTATAATACTCTTTTTTACCTCTTTCATAAGCTGCAGCTGCATCAGCACTATTGATTTTAATATTAACTTTTTTCTCTGCTTCTTTTGATTCATTTGCGAAATAAGCTTGTAAAATTGCCATTTTACCTTTTTTCTCATTCCATTTTTTTTGTCCAGCTTTTACCAAACAATCATTAATAGCAGAAGTTAGAGTTACTACTTCTTTCTTTTTATCATCAAAGTATGGATAATCTCCAGCAATAGTTACATCAGGAAAACAAGCTTTTATAGCTTCGTTACTATTATAAATCTCTTCACCTTCGTCAATTAGATCTTCGTATGGTGGCATCTCTTTGATCTCATCATATGAAAATTTACCTTGTTTTGAAAATGCATAGTTTCCTATAGCAAACTCTTCAGCTTTAATCCCAGCTTTTATATTATTTTTCAATTCATCATCTGTTGAATATGGAAAAAATGTATATCTGTTTTTTACTGGATCACTAAATTTAGCTACCGTATAGTCCACTAACGCTTTTCTATCTTTTTCCGCCTGAGCGTTGAAGTCACCTGCATTCAAAGTACAAGCTGCAACAGCTACTAAAACAGAAGATTTTACAATTTTTAATAACATCCGTTCTCCTTTGTTATTTATTCATCAAATAATTACAAAAGTAATTATTTGATCTTCTTCTTATCTGTTCTTGTATTACCCTTTAAATCAGTCCATGTAAACTCAAGCTCTTTACCTTTGTTTTCACCTTTAAATTTAAATTGGATAAATGGGTTCTTTGATAAAAATTGACTAGTTGATGCTTCAAATACTACTTCTCCACCAACTTTTGCTACCATTGAAGTGATAAAATTTGCTTCTTTACCTTTTTTCTTAGCTTCATCATAACTCATCATTGGATGCTTTGCTAATACTTTTACAGTAGTTATACCTTTTTTTTCTTTTGCTTTAATTCTAGATTTGTTTGCCATTTTTGTTTTCCTTTATATTGTGTTTTTCGTTTATATTTTAATTATTATTAATGGGAGGGTTGGATCAACCACCACATCCACCAGCTGTTACTTTAACCATTTTACTTGCAGAGTATAATTTACCATCTGCTTGTACTACAGCTGTAACTGTACCAGTTTTTGCCATTTTAATTCTTAACTTATAATCAATAATACCATTTGCAGGAACACTAAATACTGCTACTGTTGCTTCTGGATTTGCATCTTGGAATACTGCTACTGTTTTACCAGCTAATTTAGATGAAACAGAAATTGGAACAACTGCACCATTTTCAGCAATATCTGGACCTTTTAATTTAACTTTACCTTTTGTAGTTGCACTACTTCCAAATACTTCTTTGATTGCTTCATCAACTTTTTTTGCTGTCCATGCTTTTGGCTTCTCTTTTCTAAAATCCATTGCACTTAAACTTGCTGGTGCTAATGCAACTACTGCTGCACCTAAACCTAAACCTAAAAAACTTCTTCTATTCATCATTATTTTCCTTTTATTAATTTATTTTATTGTTTTTAAATATGCTACAATTGCTTTAATCTCAGCATCATCCAACCAACCTGTAGCTCCAAATGCTGGCATAGCAGAGATTTTAATCCCTCTTGCTTTATAGATATCAAACACTGTATCATACAACATTTTATCATCCCAATATGATAAACCTGTAAGTTTTGGTCCAAAACTTCCTGGTCCATCTACTTCTTTACCTTCAATATCATGACATGCAAGGCAGTTTCCACCTTTTTTATTCATAAATAGTTTCTCACCTTGCTTTACTAAGTCTGCATTTGCAAAACTAGCCGTAGCAAGTAAACTACTCACTGCAGATGCAACTAGTATACTCTTAACTAATTTCATATTTTGTCCTTTTTTATTTACTTGAATTGATCATAAAATCAATTGTCTTTTTCATTAACTCGTCAGAGATATCAGCTCCACCTTTTGGAGGCATACCATTGATTCCATTAATACCATTTTCATATACTGCATCAAGTCCTTTTTTCATAACTTCAGACCATGCTTCAGCATCACCAACAACTGGAGCACCAATTGCTGCATTTGCATGACATGCACTACATGATTCGTTATAGATTTTTTCACCTTCGCTCTGTTTAGCTACTGCTTCAACAACAGGTAAATCCCTTTTTGTTGATGCTGGTGGATTAAAATCATTTAACTCATTCTTAATTCTTAATACTGGAACTTTACCTTTGATACAATCTTTCATACATCTTGTACCTGCACCATAATTTTTATTATCACTTAAAAACTTAGTGATATTCTCTACACCTTTTTTTGGATTTTCAGGTGTATCCACATTTGGATAGAATCCATCTTTGTTTGGCATCTCAATATCTTTAAAGTTCTCTGCACTTAATACAAACTCTTCATCAATCTCTTCACCGTTAACTGTAATTCCATTTTCCATTAGTAAGTATGCAGTTATTGCATAAGTTTCACTATTACTTAAACTTTTTGGATGTGGGAATGGCATTGCATCTTGAATATACCAAAATAGTGTACTAGCATATGGCCAATAACTACCAATTCTTCTTGAAGGTGGCTCATCATTTGGTTCTTCATCTGCTGGATTTTGCAATTGGTATGTTAAAGTTTCAATATCTCCACCTGAAAGTGCAGGATACCCTTTTCCACCTGATCCAAAATCTCCATGACACATAGCACATTTTTCATCATAAAGTTCATTACCCCATTCTGCACTACCTTTTGCAACAACAGGTTTCCCATCTTTCATAACTGGTTCACCATCTTTCATATCATATTTAGGTAATCCTTCACCATCAGGCATTACATCAATATTCCATACTCTAATCTCTTTTTTTGTTGGTGTTCTACCATTATTAATTGGTTTGATTTTTTGAGTATTTACATGATATGCTGTATACATTCCGTTTTTAGTTTCATATTTTATTCCACCATCAACTGCAGTTGCTGCACTTGCTGAAGTCAAAAAGAAAGAAGCTGCTACACTTAAACCTACTAAAGTTTTCTTAAGCATGATGTTTTCTAATATGTACATTATTTACTTCTCCTTTTTTATTTACTTCCCATGTAACTATTGCATTTCTGTGATATACTGATTCTACTCCAACTACTGATGTTTCTTGATCAATTGTTGGTTGAACATTATTGGCATCATCTGTTGCTCTACTTGATAATAATAATGGCTTACCATCCCACTTAATTATATAAGAGAATCTTGTCCAACATTTTGGTAAAACAAGTCCTTTAAGACTAGCTTCAACCCAGTTGTCACCACCATCAAAAGAGATATCAACATGCTTAATAGTACCATGACCACTCCATGCAAGTCCTTCAATCTCAACAACATCACCTTTTTTAAGATCAGTCCATGGTTTTTCAGGACATGGGCTAGTAATTACAGAGTTTACTTCATTTGGCCAAAAATACTGAATAGCTTTTCCAGACTTTTGAAGCATAGTATATTTAGAAGTTTCCTCTTTAGAGTGCCAAGGTTTATTAGAAAACTCTAATCTTTTTAACCATTTAGTATTTAAGTTACCTTCCCAACCTGGTACTAGCAATCTTACAGGATAACCTTGTTCAGGTCTTAATGCTTCACCATTTTGAGCCCATACAAGCATAGCATCATCAAGTGCTTTTTCAGTAGGAATTGTTCTTGGATTTCCAGCATTATCACTACCTTCTGCCAACATCCAAACTGCATCTTTTTTAAGTCCAAGATCTGCAAGTACAGTTTTAAGCATTACTCCAGTCCATTGAGCTGAACTCATCATCCCTTTCATAAACTGCAGATTATTGAACTGAGGAGCTCTCCAACCTGTAGATCCATTTGCAGGACACTCAATAAAATGAATTCTTGTTTCACTAGGATATCTTTTTAACTGATCAAGAGTTAAAACAATTGGTTTCTTCACTAATCCGTGAATCATCAATCTATATTTTTTTGGATCAACATGAGCAGTTCCACCATGATCTCTTGTAAAAAACAATCCATTTGGTGTAATAATACCTTCTGATTCATGTATAGGACACATAGAAACAGATGCATACATATCTCCTGAAGATAATAGTTCTGTTACTCTTCTAGTATTATTATGTTCATAAGGTGAAGGCTTTCCATATAGGTTTTTATCAACAGGATCACCTAATTTAGTCCCCCATTCAGCTTCCCCAATAATCGCTTCATCATCAGCTTTTACACTAACTGGCGACAAAATATTTGCAGCGGCAACTGCACTAACTGAATACATAGCTGTTTTTCTAAAGAAATCTCTACGACTAACTGGTGCAGACTGTTGATCTACATCACTTTGCGAATCATTTTTAGAAATTTTGCTTGATTTCGTCATTCATCCTCCTCTTTAACTTTCATAGTTATTTGATACATTTAATATCAAAACAAGTAATTATAATCAAATAAACTTCGAAATGTCAAGATTTTTTAAACCTTTATATCATAAGTTTTACTTATAATATCAAAAATGTGACACATATATAAGCCAAACTTTAATATCATATTAATATTTCATATACTAACTTCTCACAAAGCCCATAAAATCGCTTTTCTTTCATATACCTTATGAAATTTTATTAGATTGAACTAGAGTTTTATAGTGTGTAGATTCTACACCTTTTATATTTGACATTTAAAAATTTTATGCTATAATTTCGCCAAAACAACTACTAGGCGAATAAAAAATGGATAAAAAAATAGGTAAAGTTTTAGAACTTTTTATCTCAAAAAAAGGTGATAAAAACAGAACAAATATAACACAAATATCACTAGATGAAAATGGGATAATTGGTGATAAATTTTATGCTTTGGATATACAAAGATCTGTACTTATTACGTCACTACATAGCTATGAAATAACAAAATCACACAATATTGATATGCCTTATGGAGCACTTGGTGAGAACATATTAATAAACTATAATCCATACCACTTAAATATAGGCACCAAAATAAAAATTGGAGATGTTATTTTAGAAATATCTCAACCATGTACCTTATGTAATCATCTTTCAAAAATAAATAAAGCCGTTCCTAAGCTTCTTAAAGATGATAGAGGTATATTTGCCAAAGTGATTAAAAATGGTCAAATAAATAAAAATGATAATATAACATTAATTTAACACTATCTATACTCTAATATGCAAAATTAAAAAATAATATCAGGTTAATTACCAACATAATATAAAAACCAGTTTTATAAACCAATAAAGGATTTTTTTCAATAAAAGATAAATTATTATTATAAAATGGTTTCACTTTATCACTATGCTCTATTTCATACAACATATTTGAATAATTTTGATATCGTTTATTTAAATCTGCACTAATTGATCTTAAAATTACACTATCTAGCCAATGTGGAATATTATTATTTAAATGTTTTGGGTTTATTGGCGTTTTAAAATTAGGATTTTGAAAAGGTTCTATTTCACCATAAGGGAACTTTCCTGTTAATGATTCATACAGTGTAACACCAATTGCAAATATCTCACTAGATTCATTTATACATGAACCTTCAAATCGCTCTGGGGCTAAATAAGATGGGGTACCTGCAGTTGAATTGATACTGTATATCTCACTCATAGATCCAAAATCTATTATTTTAAATATATGCTTATCATCTCTTTGAATAACCATAATATTTTCAGGTTTAATATCACCATGCACAAGATCAAACTTTAATAAATATTGACTCATATGAAGTAAAGTTTTTGCCAAATTTATTGCATCATCTATATGTAGTTTTCTCTTTTTCAAATATGTTTTTAGATCAACTCCATCAATAGCTTCCTGTACATAATATCTATATGTTCTATTTTTAGGGATCACTGCTTTTGGGAAAAAACCTGCTTTTAGTCTTTTGCTATTCCATGCCTCTTTTACAAAAAGATCTAATAACTCTTTATCTTCAACAGCTTCATATGGCGGAAATTTAAGTACATATTTTTTACCTTTTTTACTACACTGCCAGGTTCTATTATTTTGAATTAAAGATTTTTCTAAAATATAGCCATCTATATTATCACCAACTTCTAATTTTTCTGGTATTATTAAATCTTGAGCTTTTAATATCTCTACTTGGTTCTCTTGCAATATTTCAACTACAACAGCTGTAGTATCATCGGGTAGATCATCATCTACAATTTTACTTGCTTTTTTTACAAGAGCATTTGCACCAAGAGTTATATTTTGCTCCAAAAGTTCATGATCAAGTACATTATACAATCCATCACTACATAGTAAAATTTTATCATCTTTTTGAACTAAATTTTCAAAATAATATGAAGATACCTCAGCACTGATACCAATTGCTTGAGTTAAAACATTCTCATAACCATCCTCACTCATAGCATGATCATTTGAAAGCTGATTTAGTTTTTTATCTCTGTAAAGATAAACTCTACTATCTCCAACATTTGCACCATATAAACGGTTACCTTCTATTACTACTATTGTCAAAGTTGTTACAAGTTCTGGTGACTCATAATTTACCATTGATTCTTGGTATAAAATAGAATTTATAGATTGAATAAATGATTTAATAGATTTTTCTATACTCCAACTAATAGGGCGATTTTTAAAGTTTGTCATAAGGTGGTTTGTAACTCTTTTTGCTGCAGCTGCACCCTCTGCTGCACTTCCCACTCCATCACAAACTATTGCAATTGTTAGATTTCCTATAGTTTTTACATCATAGAAATCATCCCCTACTAGCTCTTTAGCCTTTGCTAATGTAAATCCTGAAGTTTTTATATTTTTATTTTTCATTTATCAATCTTTTTTATTTTATCTAAATTCTACCACCAGCTTGAACTCCCCAAGTTGTTCTCCATCTTGTTTTTACAAGACTTAAACCAGCAATAGCTACAATTACGACAGCTGCAAATATTAAAAATCCTGCAGTATATCCATCAAATGCACCTTTACTCCAACCAAGTGTTTTAATTAAAGCTGTTCCACCAAGACCACCAGCACATCCTACAAGTCCTGTCATAATACCAATATCTTTACCAAATCTTTGTGGTACTAATTGAAATACTGCACCATTTGCCATACCTAAATTTGCCATAATTAAAAACAATACAAAAATTGCAGCATAAAATGGTAATTTTACTGTTGCACTTAATGTAACAAGTATAACCACTGCTCCATAGAAAAAGTATAAAGCCTTAACCCCACCTATTTTATCTGCAATATTTCCACCAACTGGTCTTAAAACTGCTCCTGCAAAAATACAAATTGCTCCAAAATAACCAGCTATTACTTTAACATTTGATTCATCTAAAATATCTAAACCAAACGCACTCATATCTACAGAGTAAGTATTCATTAAATATACTTTCATATATCCAGCAAACCCAACAAATCCACCAAATGAGACTGCATAAAATAGATTGAACCACCATGTATCTTTATCTTTTAATAATTTAAAATAATCTTTTACTTTTTTTGGATTTGCTTTATATACAGATTGAGGTGCATTTTTAGCTAAAAAAGCATATGCTATAAATACTATTATTGCCATAGCTGCACCTACTCCAAATACACTATGCCATCCATAATGTTCTGCAATTTTTGGAGCAAAAAGAAAATCAATTACAACTCCAATATTACCTGCACCTGCAATTCCCAAAACTACACCTTGAAGTTTTGGTGGATACCATTGACCAGCCTGAGGCAAAGCAACAGCAAAAGATGCACCTGCAAAACCAAGACCAAGTGCCACTATAAGTAAAGTATTATATGTAATACTTTCACCCATAAAATATGCAGTTAATAAAGATGCTATAACTATTGATTGAGATATAAGTGCTGTTGTTTTTGCTCCAAGTTTGTCAACACCAAAACCAAGTACTATTCTTAAAATTGCTCCACTTAAAATAGGTAATGATAATAAAGTTGCTTTTTGAGAAGCACTCATTATAAAACCATTTAAAGCTAAAGCTTCGGCTATTTCTGTACTTAGTGGTCCTAACATTGTCCACACCATAAAACTCATATCAAAATATAAAAAAGCCATAAACAGCGTTGGTGCATGTCCTTGCCCTTTTAAGTCTTTAAATCCTGCCATATTTTTCCTTTTTCGTATAAATATGTTGAAATTATAACATTAAAAAATTCTTAGTTCTTCAAATTACTGTATAAAAAATATACAATTATCAATATTAAATATTTTAATACTTTTGTATATATTTTATACAACAACTAATCTAAAAGCTGATAATATTTTGATATAATTTATCTCAAATATAGGAGCATTTATGATAGAAGTATTACAAGAAGCCTTTGATAAAAGAAATAAAAAACAAAATAAAATAGAGAAAATTAAAGCTATTAAAAAACCACTTGAAGCATTACAGAATTTAAAGAATTTAAATATAACAGATGAAGATAAAAGTTTCTTCTTAAAATGTTTTGGTTGTTTTTATAAAGAAGCAACCAATGATTATATGATAAGAGTAAGAATCAGTGAAGGGAAACTAACTCCAAAACAAGCTGAAGAGATAGGTAATATTGCAAAAGAGTATGGAGATGATTATATCGACCTTACCACAAGAGCACAAATTGAATTAAGATATATAAAAGAGGAAAATTTATATCAAGTACTAACAAAATTAGAAAATATAGGGATTACTACATATCAAACAGGTGTTGATAATTTTAGAGGTATTGTAATTGATCCACTATCAAATATATCAAAAAGCTCAATTATAAATGAAAGAGTATATGCACAATCTATACAAGATCTATTTTTAAAAGTTGAAGATGAGATCGCTTCTTTACCAAGAAAGTTTAATATTGGTTTTTGTGGCAATTACAAAAATACTTCAAATGTATTTGGACAAGATTTGGCATTTGTGCTTGCAAAAAAAGATGGTGTTTATGGATTTAAAGTTTTTTTAGGTGGTAGAGTTGGTGTAATTGCAAAAGATAGTAATATATTTGTAAGTGAAGATGAAATTTTACTATTTTTTAAAGGTGTTAAAGAGCTGTTTACAAAATATGGTTTTAGAGACAACCGTAATAAGAACAGATTTCATTTTCTTCTTCAAGATGTTGGTATAAAAAATTTCATATTAGCTTTGGAGGAGTATGTAGATTATAAATTTCAAAGAGGGGCTGAAGTTTTAACATCTGTTAAAACAGATACATCTTTAATAGAGGAACTAAAAGACAATACAAAAGCCTATAAATTTATCGTACCATCTGGAATATTCAGTGGTACAAGTTTAATTGAGGCTTCTTTATTAGCAAAGAGATACAATGGATTTATAGCTTTAACTATAGATCAAAACTTTTATATCACTTCATGTGATGAAACTATTACTCAAACCAATTTGTATAAAAAATATATCCCATCTACATATACAAACAATCTAATTGCATGTGCAGGTACAAAAACATGTTCATTTGCTGTAATCAGAAACAAAGAAGATGCTATAGATTTGGCAAATGAACTAGAAACACTGATTCCCCTTGATGGTACTATAAAATTTCACTGGTCTGGGTGTATAAAAGGGTGTGGAATTCATGGTTTGGGAGATTTTGGATTTGTAGGTGCCAAATTAAAAGTTGATGGTGTTATGAGTGAAGCTGTAGATATATATATTGGTGGGAACAGTCAAAAAGAGGGTAAAAAGATTTTAAAAGCACCATTAAAAGATTTAACATCATATATAAAACCTATGATTCAATTTTATGCTAACAACAAACAAGAGGGAGAATCATTTGAAGATTTTTTAAATAGAGCAAACTACTCTTATTGGGCTTATGCATTTATTATGAAACTTAACTCTATAGGTTTTGATTTTATACCATCTTTTCATACAAATGCAAATAAAATAGAGATTTTTGAGATTAAAGATATAGCTAATCAAATATTTTACAAACTTACAAAAACACATTCTCTTGATAATATATTTACCCCTTTACAAGTAAAATTATTAAAAGATTATAATTTAAACAAACCAATAGATAAAATTATAGATAATATGGTACAAGGTAAATATAAAACTTGGACTGAAATTATTGTAGAATTAGGATAAAATATGAGTCAAACTCCATTAGATAGCTTTATAAATCATAAAGCAGATACTGGCATGCAATGTGGAAATTACTCAATTGATATTCCAGAATTAAAACCAGGAGAGCAGTATAGGTTTCATTTTGATGCTACTGCATGTGTTGGTTGTCACTGTTGTGAGGCTGCTTGTAATGAACAAAACAACAACTCTGCTGATGTAAAATGGAGAAGAGTTGGAGAGATGGAAGGGGGAGTATTCCCTAATGTTTCTCAACTATTTAACTCTATGAGTTGTAATCACTGTATAGATCCAGCTTGTTTAAACGGATGTCCAACTGAATCTTATATCAAACTAGATAATGGAATAGTATTCCATGATGATGATGCTTGTATAGGGTGTCAATATTGTACTTGGAACTGTCCATATGAAGTACCTGTTATGAACTATGACAGAGGGATAGTTACAAAATGTCATATGTGTGTGGATAAACTTGAAAATCTTGAAACTCCAGCTTGTGTACAAGCATGTCCAGCTGGTGCTATTGAGATTGAAGTTGTTAATAAAGATGAGTGGATAAAATATGATATGAATAAACAAGGTGTTGCACCTCATCTACCATCTACAAGTATCACAAAACCAACTACCAGGTACACTTTACCTGATAATATGCCACAATACAAACCTGCAGATGAGCATATAACAAAACCAGCTCATAGTGAACTGCCACTTGTTTTTATGACTGTATTAACACAGATGAGCGTTGGTGGATTTACAGCTTTATTTTTTGGAGAGTTACTTTCATTTTTTGGATTTTCAAATCTTGCAAGTGCAAACTATATTTTAGCTTTACTTATAATAATACCAGCACTTATAGGTTTACCTTTATCTGCCTTGCACCTTGGTCGTCCACTATTAGCTCATACAGCTATGAAAAACTGGAAAAAATCTTGGCTAAGTCGTGAAGCTTTGGCTCTTGGAATTTATGCAACAGCTGGTATAGCTGTCGTAATTGGATATTTATTTGATTTTGGTTTTCTAAACTCAATATTTATACTAACTGCACTTATTAGTGGAGTATATGGTATATATGCACAAAGTATGATATATAAAATAGAAGCACGCCCATCTTGGAATAGAAAATCTACAACAAAAAGATTTTTAGCAAGTGGATATTTAGGATTTATATTGGTTGCACTTATTTTAACAATTCAAAATGAACTAAACAGTGC
>Ga0256843_1002004_pt1 | contig 15275 bp, 15 predicted proteins | sample AlvinellametaG_FD_191572 | JGI IMG/M metagenome (GOLD analysis project Ga0256843, IMG submission 191572) | Pompeii worm associated microbial communities from hydrothermal vent at the East Pacific Rise, Pacific Ocean - Alvinella | ecosystem: Host-associated > Annelida > Integument > Unclassified ... | reverse complement strand
GGCTACTATAAAAAGAGACCAATCAATCCAATGGTGAAGGAACTTATAAAAATTTCCCCCCCCTTCTACCAAAATTGAAGAGTAGTTGAGTTCTTCCACCTCTTGGAGAGATGAAACCAGATGAACCCTCCTCCCGGGAACTTGAAAAAGGGGAAAATTGGAAGAAATCTTTTCCTTTTTGGTGGTTAAAATTATCACATCTGGAGGACGCCCTCCCACCAATCGGGCATCAAGGATAGGTTTATCCACCCTTATAGTCTCCCCTCCAATTAAAATTGCGTCAAAAGTTGCCCGGAGTTGATGAACCCACTTTCGGGAGGAGAGGGAGGTAATATATCCCCCAGTAATTGTCCCGTTGAGGGTCTCTCCCACCTTAAAAAGTTTAAAACTCCCCTCCCTCCACCGGAGAAAGGGCTCCAACAGGATTTGGGCGGAGGGAGAATTGAGAACCTCCACTTCTACCCCTGCTTTTTGCAAAATTTCAACCCCTCCCCTATGCCCTTCTATCGGGTCTCGAACCCCTATTATCACTCTTTTGGGTTTAAGATGGGCTAAAAGTTGGGCACAGGGGGGAGTCTTTCCCCAGTGGGCACAGGGCTCCAAAGTTACCGCCATTACCATTTGGGTAAAAAGTCCCCGATGGTTGGAAATTAAAAAATTGAACTTCTCTTCCGCCGTGGCAAGCTCCGGAGTATTGGGATAGAAATGGCGATAAATTTCCCAACACAACCCCAATTCACTATGCTCTTCTCCCGCTTTTTTGTGGGGATATTTGAAAAAAAGCCCTTTCAGGTAACCTGCAGACCCCACCGCCGGATTGGGATAGGTCAATAGTTGATATCTCCACCCCTCTTCCAATGCAATATTCATTAAAATCTCAGATAAACTCTCTACTCCCATCGGTCTCCTTTTTAAAAAGGTAGTTTACAGAATCCCCCTTTTCTTGGGAAAAGGGAGAAGAAGAGAAAAAATGGGGGTTGACTTCTTTTCCTATTCCCACTCTTCTTTTGCCCCTATCTCCATTTTTCACCTCTACCTCAACTTTCCCTTTTCCCCTATAATTTTCCCCAAAAAAGGGAGGTGGTGTAATGGAGTTTCTCTATTTCCCCCAAATTACTCCCCAATTGATAGTAGAAGGGGAAAAGCACCGATACCTTTTCAAAGTTCGCCGAACCCAACGGGGGGAGATTGTTCCAGTGCGGGATTTAAAGGAGGATTGGCTCTATTTTTACCGGGTTGTGGAAGTGGATAGACGGAAAGGGATATTGAAACTGGAGGGGAAAGAGTGGAAACCGGCTCTCCCTTCCCATTATCTCCATATCGGTTGGTGTATTGTGGAGCCCAAAACTATCGAAAAGACCCTTCCCCATCTCAATGAGATTGGGGTTTCCAAAATAAGTTTCGTCTATTGCGATTTTTCCCAACGGAATTTCCGTCTCAAAATGGAGAGGATAAGACGGATTTTAATCGAATCTTCCCAACAATGTGGAAGAAGCCAACTGCCAGAAATAGAGATTTTAAACTCTTCAAAAGAGTTTATGGAAAAATACCCTACTTTTACTGCAATAGATTTTGGGGGAGGGGAGTTGAAAAAGGAGACCCAAATTGTATTGGTGGGACCGGAGGGGGGATTTTCCCCGGAAGAGAGAAAAAAATTTTCTCAGGTTGCCGGCTTAAAGGGGTTTATTCTCAAAAGTGAAACCGCCGTATGCGGGGTTGCTTCCAAAATTTTACTTTAATATGTCCAATGGGGAGGCGATGAAGTATAAATCTATGGAATTGATGAAATATAAATCGCACCTTTTCCCCACTTCTCCCCAAAGGGAAAATTAAGGTTGAGATGCCCAAACGGGAGAGAGGGAAGGGGTTTTGAGGGGGTTAACCACCACCAAAATTGTAGAGATTTTCATTAAATCGGTGCCATTTTGGAGACGAGCCACCTCTTGGGGAGTAAGTCCCAATTTTTGCCGATTGGTCAAAAGATATCGGATAATCCGGTTAAAGTATGCCCTTTCGGTGGAGGTAAACTCCTCTGGAAGTCCAAAATTTATCTGATTTACCGGCACCCCAAAGAGAATCACCATTGCCCTTTTCATTACCAAATAGGGAGGGAAATATTTCCGATACCTATGGAACATTGCATAGTAATATTTTTCATACATTTCCTGCCGACTCCGGATTAAAGCCCCTCTATTTCCAATATATTTTTCCTCAAAAGCATACCAATAGGGGAGGAGATAATTTTTCCCAATAATCTGAATCAAAGAGAAGTCGGCAAGGGCTTGGAGAGTCCGGGTAATAGATTCACTATCGGTAATATCCCGGTTCATTCCGATAGAGAAGGTTAAAAAAGAGAGGGCGACACTCACCCCACTATTGTTCCGGCGGAAAATGATGCTATTTTTGGTGGCTGCATCGATTCTTCCATCATATCCTACCATTTGGAGGTCCATTCTAATCCGATAGATACCTCCTCCCCCACTGGCAGAGCCGGAGCCAGTCCCTTTGGCATCATAACTTTCCACATCACCATCGACCTCATTATCCAAAGTGGAGATTGGCTCCAAAACCACACTTCCCTCTATTTTTTCATCATATTCATCGGAGTCAACCAGATAGAGATAGCTTCCCAAAGTTTCAATCAAATCGGTATAGTAGTTGAAATTGGTGGGAAGGGTATCTTTATGGGTGTTTACACTGATTGAACCCAATTTAATTTTATCTTGGGGAAGGAGATTGCCAGTCAAAATGTAAACATATTTTTGGAGGATTTTTTTCTCCCGATTGAAGGCGTCCAGATAAAAAGTATCTTCTATTTCAACATCTTGGGTTTTGGCTTCCCCCCTTTTCAATTTATAATGGGGTTCAACCAGTGGATTGACTTTACTGCTACAACCGGTCATATTCAATGCCAATAGAAAAGAGAAACCCATCAAAAAGGATTTCCCTATCAGGTGCCGTCCCATTTTTAGCTCCTTAATCTCTAAAAAAGAGGAGAGTTTTTTTAATTGGAAGAAAAGAGTTAGGTTTTAGAAAATTCTAAAAGGAGAAGTTTAACTTTTTCTTAAAAACTGCTTGTTAAATTAGATGATAAAACTATTGATTATTGGAAATTCTGGTAAGCCGTGTGGGAATCGAACCCACAACCCCCGGATTAAGAGTCCGGTGCTCTACCAATTGAGCTAACGGCTCTTTGATGAAGGAAAAAGATAAAGAATTATATAATTAAAAAATTAAACATTAAATTCCCCAATGGAGGAGGGCACTTCCCCAAGTAAAACCTCCCCCGAAAGCGTCCAGTAGAACCAAATCCCCCTTTTTCAATTTCCCCTGTTGGTAAATATCGTAAAGGGCGGTGGGGATTGAGGCGGAGGAGGTATTTCCATATTTATCGACGGTTACCACAATCTGCTCTGGGGAGAGTCCCACTGCCCGTCCCACCGCATCGATAATCCGATAATTGGCTTGATGGGGGACGAAAAAGTCTATATCTTTCCCTTCCAGATTGTGGCGGGCTAAAATATCCTTTACCGATTTGGAGAGGGTCTTTACTGCCACTTTGAAGGTTTCATTCCCCTTCATTTCCAGATAGATTCTATCTGTTTCACACCCATATTTTACCCCCCGTCCCGGAGTGATTAAATAATCTTTATATTTCCCGTCGGCATCTATTTCCACATCTAAAATTGCCTCTTCTCTATTTTGGGTAGGTTGTAAAATTACTGCCCCCGCTCCATCTCCAAAAAGGACGCAAGTTCGTCGGTCTTTCCAGTTTACAATTTTGCTCAAAACTTCTGCCCCCACCACTGCTATATTTTTGTAGATACCCCCTTTAATGTAGCTATTGGCGATGGAGAGGGCGTAAATAAATCCACTGCACGCCGCACTAATATCAAAGGCGGGGGTTACTATTCCCAATTTATCAATTACAACTGTGGCAGTGGAGGGCATTGTAAAATAATCGGGGGTAATAGTGGCAACTATTACCAAATCCAATTGCTCTTTTTCCAGATTGGCTACTTCCAAAGCCCTTTCAATTGCTTTTACCGCCAAATCACTGGTTACTTCCCCTTCAGCAATTCTCCGCTCTTTAATTCCAGTCCGTTTGGTAATCCATTCATCACTGGTATCCACAATTTTTTCCAAATCGGCGTTTGTGAGCACTTTTGGGGGGAGATAAGCCCCTATTCCTGCTATTTTTGAGAACATTGGGAAACCTTTACCATCTCTTCAATCTCTTCGGTTACCCGATTTTCGATATAGTCGAGTCCTTGGAAAATGGCGTTTTTTATCGCCTTACTATTACTTTTCCCGTGGCTAATAATAACACACCCTTTTACCCCCAGTAGAGGAGCTCCCCCATATTCGGCGTAATCTATTCTTTTTTTGAGGGCATTGAAAACCGGTTTCATTAAAAGAGCCCCCAGTTTTACCAAAGGTCCCCCCTTTTTTATCCCTTCTTTGAGGAAAGAGCCAATTACCTCCCCTGCCCCTTCACTGGTTTTGAGGACGATATTTCCGATAAATCCATCACAGACCACTACTTCCACTGACCCATTGAAAATATCTCCCCCTTCTACATTTCCCACAAACCAATCAAATTGGGAGAGGAGTTTAAAAGCCTCTTTGGTAACGCTATTTCCTTTACTTTTTTCCTCCCCATTGCTCAAAAGCCCCACCCGAATGGGAGTTTTTTTTAATACCACTTTTCCGTAGACTTCCCCCATTAAAGCAAATTGGTAGAGATTGAGGGAGTCGCAATCCACATTGGCACCAACATCTAAAATTAGAGTGTAACTCCCTTTCTGGTTGGGCATAAATGTAACAATAGCAGGGCGTTTAATACCCTTTATTCTCCCCAACTTGAGAGTAGCAAGGCTCATTGTTGCCCCGCTATGTCCCGCCGAGACAACTCCCTCCACCTCTCCATTTCGGAGGAGTTCAATAGATTTATAAATAGTAGACTCTTTTCTCTTTACTGCATCGGTAGCAGACTCCCCCATTCCAATTACATCTCTACTATTTATAAATCTAACCCGGGGGTGAAATTGGGAGGGAAGAAGTTTTTTCAAAACTGCTTCATCTCCCACCAAATAGGGGGTAAAATCTTTCCTCTCCTTTAACGCTTCAACTACCCCTTCCACAATTGGACGGGGACCGAAATCTCCCCCCATTCCATCAATTGCAACTCTCATCAACTACCACCAAAGGAAGGGAAATTAATATTCACCGCAAGTGGGACATACCCGATGGGGTCTTTTAAATGCTCCACATTTACATTTTACAACGGTGCTCATTTCTATTTTGTAGTGGGTTCGCCGTTTTGCTGCCCGGGTTTTGGAATTCCGTCGCTTTGGAACTGCCATTTTAATCTCCTTTTCTGTAATTAATAGAGTTAATTTTAAATTGGGAAGAGGGAGAGGAATTTTTCTCTTTCTCGTTGGTGCAATTTTTCTCTCTTTTCTATTGAAAAAGAGCCTCCTCTCTCTTTCTCCCCGTTTTTGGACTTCAAATTTTTCCAAATTTTTCTAAAATTTTATACACACCCCGGGATTTTTTCCTCAAATTTTATCGATTTTTTCCCATTTTTTCCACAAACTCTCAAAATTCCAAATCTATTTCCCGTCCTTGGCAGTTGGGGCAGATATTGTAATCATTTCTAATCGATTCCACCTCTGACCGGAGAATCTCTTTTAAGTCAAACTTTTCCATTTCAAAAATATCAAACTCCCCATCGGTGCCGGAGTAGGGGGTTTTCACCACCTTAAATTTTACCTCCTCTTCCACCGGTTGGAGGAAAGGGGAGAGGCATCGGATACATTCAACTTCCACCTTCCCTTTCAATTTCCCCTCCAAATAGATGCCGTCCCTTCTTTTTTCAACCTCTCCTGAAAAACAGAGTCCCTGAAAGCACTCTTCCCTTTTCACCGGTTAGAGAATCTCCCTTTCGGCAAAAAAGAATCGAATCTCTTTTTGGGCATTTTCAAGACTATCACTTCCGTGGACTGCGTTTGCTTCAATACTTTCGGCAAAATCTGCCCGGATAGTTCCCGGCTCCGCCTCTTTGGGGTTGGTTGCTCCCATCAATTTTCTATTTTTTGCTACCGCATCTTCCCCTTCCAATACCATTACCACCACAGGTCCACTGGTCATATACTCCACCAAATCGTTGAAAAATGGGCGGTCTTTGTGGACTGCGTAAAAGGTAGAGGCATCTTCTTTGGTCAATTTAATCTTTTTCATTCCCGCAATTCTGAGTCCATTGCTCTCAAATCTATCGATAATTTTTCCAATTACTTGCTTTTCCACTGCATCTGGTTTGATGATAGATAAAGTCCGTTCGATAGCCATATCTCCCGCTCCTTCTAAATATTTACCAAAATGGGAGACAAATTTTACCATATCAACTCAATTATTGGGAGAAAAAGAAAATTTTTTTTAAGAAAAAAAATGAACAAAAGAAAAAAAAGAGAAAAAAGAGGGAAGGGGGATTAGCAGAGCTCGGTTGCAGGGGTTCCGGGTTCGCACCGATGTTCGTGGCAAACTTGCCCTTCGTGGCACTCATCCCATACAATACACCCTTCGGTAGGGCAAGCTGCTGCACAAGCAGGCTCATCGTAATATCCAACGCACTCTACACACTTGTCAGGATATACATAGTAAATTTCTTCTCCAGTTGGGTTTTCGCTATCATCTACAATAGCTTCAACTGGGCACTCATCGATGCAAGCTCCACAATTGATACAAGTGTCAGTAATTTTTACTGCCATTTTGGGACTCTCCTTTCCTGATGGTTTGGTTGGTGCTTTTCCAAAAATAGCGGAAAAGTTTTTCCTTTTGGTTAATGGAACCGCCAGAAAATGAAGATTTTATCTCCATTCCCTCCGGCGGAGAGGTGTGTAGCCTTTTCTCCGCTACAGGTCGAATGTATTTTACACAAAAATTCCCTCTTCCCGCAACCTCTACCAACCCAACTCCCTAATATTGGGAGTCTTTATTTAACCAAATTTGGCGGTAAAAGTCAAAGATAATCCCCTTTTTTCCCTTTTCCATCTCCATTGTTACCTTTATTAACAAATTGGATAAAATCCCCCTCAAAAAAGGGCACAAATGAAGGTAGGAATATTTTCAGATACCCATAAAAAAGTGGGTAGAGCAAAGAGATTGATAGATAAACTTTTGGAAGAAGGGGCGGAAAGTTTTGTAGTAGCGGGGGATATTGTAAAAATAGAAATTTTGGACTATTTGGAAGAGATAGGAAAGCCCTATGTGGCAGTATTGGGAAACAACGATTATCATCTTATCGATGTAATGGATAAATACTCCCTTTATCGGGAGCCCCATTACTTTAAATTGGGGGAGAAAAGGGCAAAAGTTATGCACTTTCCCCACCATATTTTTCCTTTGGACACAGATATTATCATCTATGGACATACCCATTCTATAGATATCTCTTTCAATGGACGGAATTTGATTTTAAACCCGGGGGAAGCGTGTGCCCGGGATACCAATTACTCCTCAGGAATGGTGTTGGATATTCTCCCCGGTGGGTATCGGGTGCACCTTTATTATCGGAAAATTAAAACCCAAATTTGGAAAGAGGTGGTCAAAGAGTTCAAACTTTAAACCGATGGAAAATCGGGGAAAAGAGGGGGGAATTTGATACAATTTTTCCCAAAAAAGGAAAGTGATGGAAAAGGCAAAATTTATTTGGATGGACGGGAAATTTTTGCCTTGGGACGAAGCAAAAGTCCACATTTTGACCCATACTCTCCACTATGGAAATGGGGTTTTTGAAGGCACCCGGGCTTATCAAACAGAAAAGGGGTTGGCAATTTTCCGCCTCCGGGATCACACCAAACGGCTTTTAAACTCCGCCAAAATTGTAAAAATTGATGTTCCCTATAGTTTGGAAGAGTTGGAGAAAGTTCAAATTGAATTACTCCGGAAAAATGGTTTTAAAAACAATGTCTATATCCGCCCAATTATTTTTCTGGGCTATGGAAAAATGGGACTCTACCATATTGGGGCACCGGTGCAGGTTGCCGTCGCCTCTTGGGAGTGGGGAACCTATTTGGGAGAGGAGGGATTGGAGAAAGGTATCCGGGTAAAAATCTCCTCTTTCAGTCGAAACTCCGTCAAATCTACCTTTGGAAAGGCAAAAGTAGTAGCCAACTACCTCAACTCCCAAATGGCGAAATATGAGGCGATTGAAGCGGGATATGAAGAGGCTCTCCTTTTAGATGAGGAGGGATTTGTAGCGGAAGGGTCTGGAGAGTGCTTTTTTATTGTCCGGGACGGGGTTTTAATTACTCCTCCCAATGATAACTCTTTGGAGTCTATCACCCAAGCAACGGTAATTGAATTGGCAAAGGATAGGGGAATTCCTGTAGAGAGACGGAGAATTACAAGAGATGAGGTCTATATTGCCGATGAAGCCTTTTTCACCGGCACCGCTGCCGAAATTACCCCCATAAGAGAAGTTGATGGACGGGTAATTGGAAATGGCAAACGGGGAGAGATGACCACCCAACTTCAAGCCGACTATTTCGATGTGGTGTATGGAAGGAACCCAAAATATCACCACTATTTGACCTTTATCTAATTTTGGTATAATCCCATTTGCCCAGCTCCGGTCAAGGGGCGGGGAGAGGCAACGCTTCAGGTCCGGAAGGAAGCAGAGCACCTCTCCCCATCTCTGTGACCGGATTACTGGGTCTGAAAAAACTCCCCTCTATTTTAAATCCCTATTTTAATTACTTCTCTTGCAGTTAATTCCCCAATTGGAGTTCGTAAAAAGTCCAATATTATTTAGTTTTGAGGGAAATTTTAAGCCAAAAAGAATCGGAAGGGGTTTTATTTTAAAAAGTAGTCGAATAGTAAAATCAATTGAATATCCTTACCAACTTAATCTAAAAAATAGCAATAATTATTAGAATTCTATGTAAATTCTTATTTTGCAGATAGTTCTTTTTTAATTTTAAAAGTTTAAAATTGAAACACAACTCTTATAACAAAAGGTAAGAGAGTGTGAAAATCACCCTTTTGAGACTCAAGGAAAACCGCTTTGGCGGGGCGGAACGCTATTTGGAAAGGTTGCGGGAAGAGCTGGAAAAACGGGGGATAGAGGTTAAAGTCTGCCGTTCATCTCTCTCCAATTGGATTCCAGATTGGATTAAACTTCTCCATTTTAACCATTTCTGTTGTGGAAAAAAGAGGGGAGAAAGAGAGATCTATTTCTCTTTGGATAGAGTAATTTGCCCCGATATTTACCGGGCGGGGGACGGGGTTCATAAAGTCTATTTGAAACAGGAAAAAAAATATTGTTGGTGGCTCAATCCCCGCCATTGGGTCTATCTCTCTTTGGAGAAAAAAGCCTTTGAAAATGCCAAAAGGATAATTGCCAACTCCCGGATGGTCAAATGGGAAATAGTGGAAACCTATCATATATCTCCCAAAAAGATAGATATTATCTATAATGGAATTCCAATTCCCCGACGGGTAGACGAAAAAGGGGAGCCGGAACTCCGGAAAAAGTTGGGAATTGGAAGAAAAGAGAAGGTTATCCTCTTTGTGGGAAGTGATTTTAAACGGAAGGGGTTGAAAGAGGCATTGGAACTTTTGGCAAAAATGAACCCCGATTTAAGGGAGATGTGGCGGTTTGTGGTAGTAGGAAAAGGGAAAAATGTTTGGTGGTATAAATGGTATGCCAAAAGATTGGGTATCCGGGAGAGGGTAATTTTTGCAGGTCCCCAAAAAAGGGTGGAGAGATTCTACCGAATGGGGGATATACTAATTTTGCCTACCCATTACGACCCCTTTTCCAATGTAGTATTGGAAGGTCTGGTTTACAAAAATGTAGTGTTTACCACAATTTTCAACGGAGCCAGTGAAATTCTCCCCTCCAATTGGGTTCAAAAAAATCTCCACGACACTTCCATTATCCCCAATATCGAACAACTAATTCTAACACCCTCCCTTCTCCGGAAAGAGCAGGAGAGAGCCCGATTGATAGGTATTCACTATTCTATTTCTTTAAATGTAACCAAAACTTTGAAGGTAATAGAGGCTCTATATCCCAACTTTGAACCCCAACCCAGAAAGGAGTTTAAAAATGGAACCGGAAGTAGTCAAATTATTCAAAACCCTACTTAGTTTCAAATCAATTACCCCAGATGATGGGGGTGCTTTCCACTATTTGAAGGAGTATTTGAAAGGGTCTGGAGATATTGTGGAGTTTGAAAAAGAGGGAGTAAAAAATCTTTTGGTAATTAAGGAACAGGGAAAAGGGGACCATTTAACTTTGGCGGGACATATCGATGTGGTGCCTCCCGGGAAAGGGTGGGAAACCGATCCTTTTGTGCCGGTGGAGAAAGAGGGTTATATCTATGGAAGGGGTGCCCAAGATATGAAAAGTGGATTGGCAGGGTTGATTTACGCCTTCAAATATGGAAAATGGAAGAGGGGAACTCTCTCTTTAATGATAACTTCCGATGAAGAGGGTGATGCCAAATATGGAACTATTGAAATTTTGAGATTAATGGAGAGGGAAAATATTTTACCCAATTATGGGATTGTGGCGGAGCCGACCTGTGAAAATCAATTTGGAGATACCATTAAAATTGGTCGACGGGGGAGTATCAACGGAGTATTGAGAATTAAAGGGGTGCAGGGACACGCAGCCTATCCGGAGAGATGTATAAATCCCGTAGAGTTGATAGCCCCTTTAATGGGTGCGTTTGTGGGGCGGAATTTGGATAATGGCGATGAGCATTTTGCCCCTTCCAAACTGGTAATTACCGATATCCGTGGAGGAATGGAAGTTACCAATGTTACCCCAGATGAGGTAAAAATTATGTTCAATGTCCGGAATGGACTCTCCACCAATCGGGAAGATATTGAGGAATTTTTCCGGCAATTGCTTCGGAATATACCCTATGAGCTCCATCTCCACCAATCTGCCTACCCCTTTAAAACCAGTAAATTTTCAAAAGTGGTAAAACATTTGAAAAAGGAGGTGGAAAAAGAGACCGGTGTTACTCCAACCCTCTCCACCAGTGGAGGCACCAGTGATGCCCGCTTTTTAGCCCAATATGGAGTAGAAGTTGCCGAATTTGGGGTTATCAATGATAGAGCCCACAAAATCAACGAAAGAACCACCCGGGAAGAGGTAATTAAGATTGGAAAAATTTTCAAAGATGTGGTAGAGAATTGGGAGTAATGATTCTCCCTCCTCCCTTCCTTATTTTCAATTTTTTCTTTAACTCTTCCCCTTTTTAAATTACCCAAACTTCCATATTTTTGGGTAAATGGGAAGATAAAGCCCCCATCAAATAGAGTCCATAGGCTATTTTATTTTCCACAGGTGGAAAATTCCTAAATTTCACCCCGATACTTATCTCCCCATCTATCTCTTCATATACCAATTTTTCAATTGGATAGGGGGCAATTTGGGCAATTTTTCTTCCTATAAATTGGAGCAGTTTTTCCCTTTCTTTGGGGAGAGCAGGGGAGGGGGAAGGAGAGGAGGAAATTGTTTTTTTTCTCTTTTCTTGAAAAGGCTCTGGAAAACGGGGTAAAATAGTAAAAGCCGGGTTCCAATAGTCGATTGACATTTTCTCTCCTCATACTGGTTGATGGATTAATTCTTTTCCAAAAATATCTCTCAAGGATAAACTTAAAGTTAATTTTAACTACATTAAACAGGCTTTTATTGGAAAAATGCTTAAAATTTGAACATTTTGTTACAAAAAGAAATTGAATACAATATCTTTTGAAAGGGGGGCGAAAGGGAAACTGATTTCAATTTAAATAAAGGAGTTTTGATGATAAAAATAGATTATCTGGAAAATGGGACTTTTCAAGGGAGCAATGGACGGAGTGTAATTAAGATTGACCCCCAAATCTACTCCCCAGTGGAGCTTTTTGTAACTGGTATGGGGAGTTGCTCGGCGGTTGATGTGGTGGAATTGGCTAAAAAACAAGGGGTTGATATTCGAAATTTTTCTCTGGAAGTGGAGTTTGAAAGGAGGGATACTTTTCCAAAGATTTTCACCTCTTTCCATTTGATTTATAAATTTGAGTCCCCGGTAGAGGATATTAAAGCCAAAAGGTGGGTTTTAAGCTCTCTGGAAACCTACTGCTCCACAATTAACACCCTGAGGGCTACTTCAAAAATTTACTACACAATTATCCACAATGGGGAGACAATTGCCTATAAAGAGTCAATAGTTTCTGGAAATGGTGGAGGAGTAGAGTTGGAGAGTTTTGATGATGATTTAGATGGACTGGGGTGTGCCTGTTGTAATAGCTAAAAAAGAAAAGGAAAAAGGAATTTTTTAAAATTGTAAAACTTTTCTGGAAAGGGAAGAGTATTTTCCAAAATTACTGAAAAAGGAGTCTAAACAATGATTTTGGCAACACCGGGACCAGTTGAAATTCCAGATTTTGTAAAACAGAGTTTTTTGGGGGAGACTATACATCATCGGACTCCCGAATTTAAAGCTATTTTAAAAGGGGCTTTGGAAAAATGGAAAAGGTTGACCGGTCTTCCCTATGGGGTTTTCCTCGCCAGTAGTGGAACTGGGGGTATGGAGAGTGCGGTTATCAATGGGGTAAAAAAGAGGGCTTTAACCATCAACGCCGGAAAATTTGGAGAGAGGTGGGGAAAAATCTGCTCCGCCCACGGAATTCCCTTTGAAGAGTTGAAATATCCGTGGGATACTCCGGCAAATCCCGATGAGGTTGTGGAGAAAGTAAAAACCGGAAAGTTTGATTCTCTTTTTATCCAAATCAGTGAATCGGCAGGGGGACTCCGCCACCCGGTGGAGGAGATTGCCCGGAGGGTGAAGGAGGTCAACCCCGAAATTTTGGTGGTTGCCGACGGAATTACCGCTTTGGGGGTGGAAAAGATTGACACTTCCAATATCGATATTATTATCGGAGGAAGTCAAAAAGCCTTTATGCTTCCGGCAGGGTTGGCAATGTTGGGAGTTTCCCAATTTGGAAAGGAGAGAATCGGAAAGGGACGGGGCTTCTATTTCAATCTGGCGGTGGAGTTAAAAAAACAGGAGGAGGGAACTACCGCCTTTACCCCGGCGGTCAACCATATTATTGCCCTTAATCTGGTATTGGAAAAATTGGAAAAGATGGGCTTGGAAAACCACTACGCCTTTACTGCCCATCGTCACCGGGCTTTAATGGAGGCGGTTAAAGAGTTGGGACTGGCAATTTACCCCAAAGCTCCGGCAAAATCGATGGTGGCAATAGAGTTGGAAAATGCCGAAAAAGTCCGGAAAATTTTAAAAGAGAAATATCAAATTCTGGTTGCCGGGGGACAAGACCATTTGAAGGGGCGACTGATTAGAATCAACAATATGGGGATTGTAACCCCAGACCGATTGGTCTATATTGTCAACTCTTTGGAGTTGGCATTGGTGGAGAGTGGACATCTTCCCAGTTACACCGGTAAAGGGGTAATTACCCTCTCCCAACACCTCTTTTAATCGGGGTGTAGAAGAATGAAACGGGTTCCCAGTGGGGCATTGGTGGGGGTGGAGGGGGTGCCGGTTGATGTGGAGGTCTCTTTAACCTCCGGGCTCCCGGGGATTATTATCGTCGGTTTGGGGGGAAAAGCGGTTCAAGAGAGCCGGGAGAGGGTCAAAGCGGTTTTAAATAGTGTCGGTTATCAACTTCCACCCCAACGGATTACAATCAATCTCTCCCCCGCCGGAGTGGCAAAGGAGGGGAGCCATTTCGATTTACCCATAGCGTTGGGGATTCTCTTCCACGACCGGGAGGAGGAGTTGGAGGAGTATCTGATTTTGGGGGAGTTGGGTTTGGACGGACGATTGAAGGATACACCGGCAATTTTTCCGATAATTTTGAGTCTCCGTCCCAAAAAAGTAATAATTCCCCTTGCCACTGCCCCCAAAGTTGCTCAAATTCCCGGAATTGAGATTTACCCCTTCCAACATATCCAAGAGGTTTTGGAGTGGAAACCCCATCAAGTGGAACGGAACCCCTACAACTATCCCTACATCAAAATTGGAGGGGAGAAATATTACTACTCCGACCATTTTCCCGTCGATTTTTCGGAAGTTAAAGGGCAACGGGACGGAAAAGATGGGGCACTTCTATCGGCAACCGGTTTCCACAATATTTTATTGGAGGGGTCGCCGGGGGTGGGGAAAAGTATGATAATCAAAAGATTACGCTACATTCTGCCCCCTTTAAAATTGGACGAAATTTTGGAAATTGAAAAAATGCGGGTGTTGGAGGGGCAAAAGAGCCGATTTGAGCCGGTTCGCCCTTTCCGGAGCCCCCACCACTCCGCCACTCCGTCGGCAATTTTTGGAGGAGGGAGTCGGGAGGCAAAAATTGGGGAGATAGCCCTTGCCCACAAAGGGATTCTCTTTTTTGACGAACTCCCCCACTTTAAAAGAGATGTTTTGGAAAATCTCCGCCTCCCTCTCCAAGAGCAGAGAATGTTGATTAGTCGAGTAAATAATAAAATTGAGTATAAAACCGATATTCTCTTTGCCGGGGCGATGAACCCTTGCCCCTGTGGAAATTTGTTGAGTCCGGTTAAAGAGTGCCGGTGCACCCCCATCGAAATAGCCCGGTATAAAAAGAGATTGAGCCAACCCCTATTGGAGAGAATTGGAATTTATGTGGAAATGGTGGAGGAGCCGGAGCCGACGGGAAAAGATAGTTACCCGGTTACCAGTCGGGAGTTGCAGGAGCGGGTTTTGACCGCCTTTGAAGTTGCCGGAGGAAAATTGACCGCCCGCCTTCCGGAAAATTACCAATTTAACTATACATCGGAGGTCTACTCCCTCCTCCAAATGGCAGTTCAAAAATTTGGACTCTCCCATCGGGCACAATTCAATTTAATGAAATTGGCACTCACCTCCGCCCACCTCAACCGCCGGACAAAAATTGAAAAGAATGATTTTCTCTTTGTTCTCCGCTTCCGCCCCCGCCAGTTGGAGATATAAGCCGGAGTTGGGGAGTTAATCCAAAGGGAGAAAAAAGAGAGAAACTCCCCTTCTACTCCAATCGCCCAAAAATAAGCACAAAAAAGTGGCAAAGAAAGAAAAAAGTTTTTCTTTTACCTTTTTTCAATGGGAGGGGTGAAAATCGAAACCGACCAATCCCCTATTTCCATATATTTTGGCAGGAAATTTTCAACCGCATCTGCCGGAAATTTTTTCTCTTTTTTTTCTTCTTAAACTCTCTTTCACTTTTCTTTTCCACTTCCTCTACCCCCTCCA
>Ga0256843_1002002_pt1 | contig 15287 bp, 17 predicted proteins | sample AlvinellametaG_FD_191572 | JGI IMG/M metagenome (GOLD analysis project Ga0256843, IMG submission 191572) | Pompeii worm associated microbial communities from hydrothermal vent at the East Pacific Rise, Pacific Ocean - Alvinella | ecosystem: Host-associated > Annelida > Integument > Unclassified ... | reverse complement strand
AAGGAGTAATGGCAACCACAACACCGACAGGTTCACGACGAAAGAATGCCATTGTCTTTTTACCACTTGGCATTGCATCGGTGTTGATGGTCTCACCACCCATTGTCCGCATCGTCTCAGCAGAGAGCGTAATGGTCTCAATACAGCGTTCAACTTCAACACGCGCATAGGTAATAGGCTTACCAACCTCATCAGTTATAGTTTTAGCGATATCTTCTTTGTTCTCACGCAGTTTTTGAGCAACATCCAAAAGCCACGCACAACGCTGTGCAAGTGTTGATTTCTTTGCAAACTTCGCAGCATCTTGAGCGATTTTTAATGCTTTTTTTGCATCATCTTCGTTGCATATCGGAGCGCGAGAAACCACCTCACCACTGTAAGGTGAGTATCTTTCACTCCACTCCTTTTTAAATGCCTCTGTTGAGCCAAAAAATATCTTTGCGTCCATAAAATCTCCAATACATTATATTGAAAAAATTATATCACGCAAAAGAAAATTTCTTACTTAACTACCTCAAAGGATTCATTCTCTTTTTTTGCTTTTATATCAGGACGCTCACTCTCTGGGAGTTGTTCTAAATCATCACCGTCAAATAACTCCATCTTTGGAATTACAATAGCAATCACAATCAACGCTGCGCCAAAGAGCAGAACAAAAAGAGCTGCATTGTCTCCACTTACATCAACAAGTGTTGTATTTCCATAGTTCTCACCCATAAGCGGCTTAAAGAAATCATCATAATATTTTGTAAATATCCAACCGGCAAAGAGCCCGCCAACTGCACCTACCGCAACATCAACACGCCCCTCGGCAATAGAGATAGGACCAGTTCCCGGACATTTACCCATAATCGCCATACCAACACCAAAGATAGTCCCACCAATAATGAGCCCCATAAGTGTCATAGGTTTTACGTGATAGGATGCATACCCCATTTTAATCTCAAAATAGAGAAAAATTGCCGTAATTCCAATAGCCAAAAAGAGCATTTTTGGGATAATTGTATCTTTACCCATTGCAAAACCTGCAATCTTCTCGAACTTGTCAACACGACTATATTGAATAATTGCACCAAAAACAATCCCTATAACAAAGACAAGCCATACAGAACCGTGTCCCTCATTTTCTACAATATTAAACATATCAACCGTATGTGAGAATACAAAATTAAAATATTCACCTATGCTCATTTTGTATCTCCTTTATAGAAAAATTTTCCTGTTATTAGCAGTGTTACTAGTACAACACCACCAAATATCATTGAACTAAATGCTGTTTGACTCATACCTGACATAAAATGTCCTGATGTACAACCACCTGCAAGTCTTGCACCCAAAATAAGTAAAAATCCAGATATAAAACTCCAGATAAGACGAGATACAACAGAGTTGTTCTTATATGCTCGCCATCCAGCAGGAATAACACTAATTCTGAATGTTTTTGTAACAAATACAGAAGTAAAAAAACCTCCGACTAATGCACCTAAAAGCATAACACCTTCCCAGGCACCTGGTTTTTCAACTTTTTGAAGATAAGTGTAATCCTGAGGATCCATGCCAAAAATAATACCAGCATAGTATGGAACATAAGTTGAAGCCCCAATAGGGCGGTTCGCACCAAATATTGAAAATGTAAAAAGAAGCAGGAGCGCCATTAAGATACCACCCATCCACCATGAAAGTCTTCTATTCATAAGTTTTCCTTATAGTTATTATAATGTTTGAGAGAAATTGTATATTATTTTTACTAATAAAAAGTAACAAAGCAAATAATTTGCAAATATAATAAATTCTTAAAATTAATCTATTACAATTAGAGTATGAAAACTTTACTTTTACTCTTTATATTACTTCAATCGCTCTTTGCCTATGAGACAGACTCATGGCTGCACAATTATGACAAAGCACTCACACTTGCACAAAAAGAGAACAAAGGAATATACCTCTTCATAGGAGCTGACCGCTGTAAATTTTGTAAAATTTTTAAAGAAAAAACACTCTCACAAAAAGATGTTATGCAAAGGCTCAAAAAAGAGTATATACTTCTCTACCTCTCACGAGACCGCCATAAAGTACCAAAAAAGTTCAAACAGTTTGGAGTGCCGCTTCACTACTTCTTAGACAGCAAGGGAAAAATTCTTTTTGAGACATTTGGCGTTTTGGAGCCTGCCGGTTTTTTTACTGTATTAGATGAAGCAGAGCTAAACAAAGAGGATTAAAGGGTAATATTTTCCAGCAACTCTACACTCTGTGGTGTTACAATAACTGCATCAAAACTGTATGAACTCTCAATAGCATTTTTTTTCATATAGATATCTGCGGTTTTGATTATTTTTGAGAGCTTTGCAGGAGTGATATTTTGAATGGCAAGCTCGTAATCCTCGCCACTTTTTACCTCAATAAAATGAAGAACATCCTTTTTAAAGGCAATAATATCTATCTCCCCAAAACGGGAGTAGAAATTTCGTTCAACTATACTATACCCAGATTGAATAAGATATGCACTAGCCTCTTCTTCTGCAATATTGCCTTTTGCTCTGCTCATAATGACTTTTTTACTATTTAATCTTCACAGTCATAATACTGCGCTTTCCATTCTTCTCAATCATCTGAATCTCAAAGGCATCCTGCAGCTCTTTAAATATCTCGCCCCAGGTTTTATAACCATAGTTCTTTGCACTTGTAGAGTTTTGGTTTTTCAAATAGGTTCCAACCTCAGAGACATAGGCAAAATCATCATCGCCCTTTTTATGGCGGATTGCATTTTTTAAAATATTGATAAGTTTTTTATTTTTAGAGAGCTCATTTGTCTCGTGTTTCGTTCCAAGCTCAATAAACTCACTACAGGCCTTTTGCAAAACATTTTTTGTCTTTGCCTCTCCAAAGCCTATAACCTCAATACCCTGAGACTTTATCTCAATAACCAAAGGGGTAAAATCACTGTCACTTGTAGCAAGAGCAAGATAGTCTATTTTTGTATTTTGACAGATACTTTTCATAATATCAACCGTCATTTTGATATCAGAGGCATTCTTATATTTTCCTGCGGAGTATGGAAGCTGATGAATAGACTCTAGTGAATAATCAAAAATATTCTCATTCCACCCTTCCATCCCTTTAGCATTCCAGTTGCCATAGGCTCTGCGGATATTGACTTCCCCATAATTGGCAAGCTCCTCAATAATGGTACCGAGATATTTGTGTGAGATATTTTCACAATCTATAAAGAGTGCTATCTTTTTATTTGTCTGCACTACTTACTCTTCTCATAGGTAATAACATCAACTTTTATACTTTTAAATGCCGCTGTCAAAATAAGTTCATCACTCGCATCTCCAAAGAGTGCATTGATACTGCTTTTTGCGTGATGAAAAGTAACGAAAAGTGTCTTAGGACGAATTTTATCACTAATTTTCACTTTGAGTGGCGCACTCTGACCATAAGGGCTCTTTAAAATAACCCGCTCACTTGTAAAATCTGCAGCATCTTCCTCACTTACAAGTAAAATATCCTCATCATATCTGCTGTTGAGCTTTTCACTTCGTTTTGTCTGGGCTGCATTATTGTAGTGTGCCAGTGTTCTTCCTGTTGTAAGATGATAGCCCTGAAGCTTATTGTTTATAATCTCATCTATCATTCCACGCAATCTGTACTGATGATAGACAAAACGGCCATATCCATCATCTGTTCTAAAATCAAGCTGGTGCAGAATCGGGGTATCTTCCGTATGAACAGGCCATTGCAATCCACGCTTACGGTGTTTCTCAAGTCTGTGATAATCCGCACCGCTAAAACGACGGTAAGCTACGCGTTGTACCTCTTGCCATAGCTCTTTTGAGCTCTTATAGTTTGCACTCCCGCCCATTTTGTTATCAAGTATCTGCAACACTTCCCAATCATCCGGAAGCTCTGATTTAACAAGCGGCTGAGAGAGGTGCAGACGACGCATAGCATTGACATAGACACCCGTCTTCTCATAAGCAGACTTCACTCCCACTACGATATCGGCACGTTTGGCGATATCTGTCATAAAAAGCTCTTGAACAAAAAGCAGCTCCAATGATTCAAAGGCTTTTTGTGTTTTGTTGCTGTTTGGATGAATATGGGTAATATCCTCTCCCATATTAAGGAGTGCTTTGAGTTTGCCATCTAGCATTGCATCTACAAGCTGTGGTGTCATAAGCCCCACCTCTTTTGGCTCTTGATAATCAGGATCATAGTATGGAAGCATTCCCATATCACAGGCACCCTGAACATTATTCTGCCCACGAAGCGGCATCAGTCCCGTTCCCGGTTTTCCGATGTTGCCTGTCATTAAAGCCAAATGTGTAATTGCCATAACCGCATAGGAGCCATCAAGATGTTCTGTAATGCCAAGTCCCCAAAATATCATAGACTTCTTCAGAGCATACTCACGAGCAACTTTGCGCACCATTTTTGCAAGATACTCATACCCCTCTATATTTTTAAAATAATCAGGATCTGCATAAGGGTCATTGAGAATCTTCTCTTTAAATTCTGCAAACCCTTTTGTTCTGTCCTCTATAAAACTCTCATCATAAAGCTCTTCATCTATGATGACATAGGCAAGCATATTTAATATAAGAAGATTTGCCTCATGCGGCATAATGGCTTTATACTTTGCAAAACGATGCAATTTTATCTCACGCACATCAAATACAGCCAGGTTGTCATTTTCACGTGCCACATCTAAAATTCTATTGGCAATAATAGGATGTGCTTCTGTTGTATTTGAGCCGATGACAATCATAAACTCAGCATTATAGATATCATTGTAAGGGTTTGTTGCAGCACCTTCGCCGATAGTCTCACGCATACCTTTGAGTGAAGGGGAGTGACAAACACGTGCGCAGTTATCTACATGAGGGGAGCTCAGTGTATGGCGTGTAAATTTTTGGAAAAGATATGAAGACTCACATGAGCTTCGAGCTCCTCCGACAGAGGCAACTGCCTTTGAACCATACTCATTTTGAATCTCTTTAAGTTTCATCGCACAGGCTGTTGTTGCGGCATCAAGGTCACACTCATACCAGGTAGCATCCAAATCAACCAAAGCAGAAGCAAGAGCCTCATAAATAGCAGGATTTTTTTCTAAAAAGCTTTTACGAATACGAGGCGTTTTTAGTCTATCATCTGCATCAACAAAATCATATCCGTACTTCCCCTTAATACAGAGCTTCCCTTGAGATACAACCCCATCAGGATGGGCAAATATCTTCTTTATTTTATTCTCTTTTGTATCTACGTAAGCTGCTATATCACACCCGACACCACAGTAGGTACATACGCTATCTATTGTCTCTATATTTTCCATTTTTCCTGCTCTCCCCATAACTAGCTTCATAGTTCCATAAGATTTTTTAAAAAGCAGATCGTGAAGCTCAGAACAAAGCAAGGATTTGCCTTCTAAGATTTGCTTTTTAAAAAATCTGGAATATACAATTAATGAAGATAGTTTACAATTCTTTGCCTTAAGAGTGATGGAAGTAAGTTCAAAAGCTTAATGATTAAATAAAATCTAAGCGGAAAAGCATAGAACTCTTTTCCCTTCTCAATCGCCTTTTTCATTCGCCCTACTGCCTCATCTGTCTCAAGTAAAAATGGCATCTTAAAATCATTCTTATCGGTCAGTTCACTTTTGATAAATCCCGGAAGAATTGTGATTACTTGAATGCCATCGGTTGCATATTTATAACGAATTCCCTCAGCATAAGCATTTAAAGCTCTTTTGGATGAAGCATAGACTTTTGCAGTAGGCATAGTAAAGAGAGATGAGAGAGAAGAGATAAAGACGATTTTTCCACTTTTTTGTGCCTGCATCTTTGGCAGTATTATCTCCAGAACAGCGTGCTGTGAAAGTACATTAACATCATAGAGAGTTTTAAACTCCGCTATTGTCGGTATCTTTGCGTGAGTATGTCCAAGAGATATGCCGGCATTGAGTATGACCATATCGAAAGCTTCTATCTCACGCAGCTTGCTTTGGAGCAGTTCAAAATCAGTGACATCGACAACAATAATAGTAATAGTTTTACATTTTTTTGAGAGTTCATTTTGAAGTTTTTGAAGTTTCTCTTCTCTTCTAGCAAGTAAGAAGAGTTCATTATCTTCAGAGGCATACTGACGTGCAAACTCGGCACCTATACCGCTGCTTGCACCTGTTATTAAAATTTTCATATTTTTAAAAGTTTCCTAGTTCCCAAGCTCCAGCTTGGGAATCTTCTTGAAGTGATCTATGCACTCCCAATGGGGACGTTGAGAGCAAGAGCAAAAAATGTTATCTTATACAATTCTTATCATAACTGGTTTTGCATTGACAAAATCAACTGCTTCAAGCTCACTCATCATCGCTTGAATATCTTTCTCAACTGCCAGATGAGTAGAGATCAGAAGATTTGCGCTTGCATTTTCACTTGGACGTTGTAACATCGTCTCAATTGAGATATTGTGTGTTTCAAATATTTTTGTTAATTGAGCAAGCACACCTGCTCTGTCCGTTACATTAACACGAAGATAGTATTTAGAAGTAATATTTTCACTCGCTTTTAGCGTAAGCGTATTGCCTTCCATTGGACGATTGAACCCAAGCATAGGTGTAGATTTTCCGCTTCTTGCGATATCGATGATGTTAGCAACAACTGCTGAAGCTGTTGCATCACCACCAGCTCCCGGTCCATAGTAGAGTGTTTCACCAACTTTGTCACCAACAACACTTATGCCATTCATAACGCCATCGATCTTGGCAATCATCTCCTCTTGCTTAATTAAACAAGCGTGAACACGAAGCTCAACTTCATTTTTATCTTTTTTAGCAATTCCTAAAAGCTTGATAGCATATCCAAACTCTTTTGCGAAAGCGATGTCATCTTGAGTAACGTTCTCAATACCCTCAATCAAGATATCTTCAGGTTTTGCATCAATGCCGTAAGCAATACTTGCAAGTATGAGAAGTTTGTGTGCCGCATCATAACCACCCACATCAAAACTCGGATCTGCCTCTGCATAACCCAACTCTTGAGACTCTTTTAAAATTGCATCATACGCTACACCCTCATTTGTCATCTTTGTCATCATATAGTTACAAGTACCGTTCATAATACCCATAATTGATTCTATGTGATTTGCAGAGAGTCCGTCACGCAAGGCATTGATAATAGGAATACCACCGGCAACACTCGCTTCAAACTCAAATGCAATATCTTTAGCTATCTCTTGCAGCTCATATCTGTGGTATGCAAGAAGAGCTTTGTTTGCAGTAACCACTGCTTTGCCATTCTCTAAAGCACGTTTTACAACAGCAAAAGGCTCTTCAACGCCACCCATAAGCTCTACGACTATGTCAATTTCACTGTCGTTTAAGATATCATCAACATTATCCGTCAAAGTAATATCAAGCCCTCTATCTTTAGAGAGATTTTTTACAACACCACTTTTAACAACTATATCTACACCTGCACGAGCACTAATAACATCTGCATTCTCTTTTAAGATATTTGCAACACTTGTGCCAACTGTCCCAACACCGATAATTCCAACTTTTATCATTACTTTTTACCTTCTTGATTACAGCCTTCAAACTGCTTTAAAAACTCTCTAATATTTCTTGCAGCTTGACGAATACGGTTATCATTTTCAATAAGAGCAATACGAACATACCCCTCACCATACTCACCAAAACCAATGCCAGGTGCCACAGCGACACCTGCTTCTGTAAGAAGTCGTTTTGAAAACTCCAAAGAGCCTAAATGTGCCGCACATTCTGGAATCTTCGCCCAGCTAAACATTGTTGCTTCATTCTTTTCTATATGCCATCCAGCACGGCCAAAGGCTTCAATAAGAACCTCTTGACGATGATTGTACTTCTCTGTAATATCACGCACACACTGCTGATCACCATTGAGTGCAACTGTAGCCGCCACCTGAATAGGTGTAAACATTCCGTAATCTAACCAAGACTTGATTTTTTGAAGTGCACCGATAAGCTTAGGATTTCCTACAAAGAAACCAACACGCCAACCAGCCATATTGTAACTTTTTGAGAGTGTAAAAGACTCAACTGCTACATCTTTTGCACCCTTTACCTGCATAATTGACGGTGTTTTATAGCCATCAAAAGTGATATCACCATAAGCTATATCACTAATGACATAAAAACGCTTCTCTTTTGCCATAGCAACCAGACGCTCATAAAATTCTGGCGTTACGGTTGCTGTTGTCGGATTATGCGGAAAGTTTACAAGTACATATTTTGGTTTTGGAGAGCTCTCTTTAAAGACCTTCTCCAAGTTTTCAAAGAATTTATTCTCATCAAGACGATAGTGCTCATCAAACTCAATTCCAAACTTAATAACATTTCCACCTGCTAAAATAAATGAGTACTCATGAATTGGGTAAGTAGGGTCAGGAACAACGGCAACATCACCCGGATTTGTAATGGCATATGTCAAATGCGCATACCCCTCTTTAGAACCCATAGTAGCGACACATTCCGTCTCAGGATCAAGCTTACAGTTATAACGGCGCTCATACCAATCTGCTATGGCTTGAAGCAGTTTTGGAATACCTTTTGAAGTAGAGTATCCGTGTGTTTTTGTCTTTTGGGCAGATTCAACGAGTTTGTCTCTTATGTGTTCAGGTGTCGGTCCGTCTGGATTCCCCATAGAAAAATCTATGACATCTTTTCCAGCATGACGCTCTGCCATTTTAATCTCATTTACTTCAGCAAAAACATACTTAGGAAGTCTCTCAACTCTGTTAAATTTAAACTCGTCAAACATATCTAACCCTATTAAAAATATTAGTGCTATTTTAGCGAAAAATATTTAGAATAAGATAACATACGAGAAACTAACGGCTTCCTTGAGGGATTAGTTCAAGCTCATCACGAAGATTTTTCATAGAATAAGCATCACTGATTTTAATGTAGATTGCATTTTTAGGAATTTTTAATAAAATTTCTCTATATATTTTCTCTCTGACAAGTAGTTTTACAAGATGCAAAGAAGCATCATAATAAGCGATTTTTGGATACCAACTATTTCTTCTTGAACTCTTTATCTTCAACATCCTGATTTTAGAAACATTTAACCAATGCGCATACAAAGAGCGTTTTAGAGAAATTTTTTCTCCATTATGCAACATTATCAAATTAAGTTTTGCGTGAGATATATCAATAAGATAACTCCACTCTTTTGCACCGTTTCTTTCAATATCAATAATATCACATGAACTTTTTCTCAGTTGATTTTGTAACACTAGAGGATCTGTAATATATTCTGAAGTAAGGTTAATACTCCAGACAAATTCTGAAGCATCATAAGTTGAAGCTGTTGTAACATAACGATAATAGCCTATATTCCTCAATGTGTCTTCCATGAGTTTTACAAAAAAGAGCGGTGAAGCATTCGTTTTAAAATTAAGTCTAAACTCTTGAGGTGAATTAAAAAAAAGTTTTAAGAGACCATTCTCTTTAAGTGTCTGCACAACTTTAACTGCATCGACTCTGTCATTTTGATAGTAGTCTGACTTTGGTTCAAAAATAACATTAATAAAATCTCGATTTTGTTCATATGTCTTCTGAGATAAAAAACTTTTTATTTTTTCATTTAAAGGATCGGTGACAACAGGCTTACTAATAGCTTTATTTTCATTTTCCAAATGTTCTTGTGCTACTGCCAATGTAAAAAGCAGTATCCAAGAAAAAAAAATTTTTACCATGCATTACCTCTGTTAAGTCTTTTAAATTCACGCTTAGATATCTTTTCAATTTTACCATCTTCATAATGCAAACGCAAAGTATCTTTATCACTAAACTTTGTAAGTTTACCATCTATCTCCACATCAATAAAACCATGTCCGAAATAGAGTAACCACTCTTTATTTGGATCAAGTTCAAGATTCCCTTGAAATGTCTTTTGATATTTTTTATTGGTAGCTACATCTATATAACCAAGCCAAACTTTCATTCGTGGAGAAATTTCAAATGAGTGCTGAATCGCTTTTGGCTCTGGAGTTTCCACTACTACTGATGAAACATTGTGATCCCCTGCAGAGACATTTGCTTCTTTTACTGCTGATAAGCTTGTATTTATATCAGCCAAGACTGTTTTATGCTCTTCTTTTAGTGTATTATTGTGTTCTTCTATGGCAGTCTCAAGTTTCTTGTTCGCAGCCTGTGTTGTATAAAAGATAGCTATGAGAAAAAGTAGTATTGCTCCTACAATATAAACTATAGTCATATTTTTTTTCTTTGAATTTCCCAAAACAACATCATCTACCATTGTCTCATTTTCATCTATCTTCTCTTGAAAATGCTCTTGGCAATGCTCTCGCGTCTCAGACATATCAACACCATAATCTCTCTCTAAAATAGAGATAAAACCTATAAACTGAACTTTACTGAGCCCTTCAAATCTCTCCTGAAGAATCGCTTCAACATGTCCTATAGGAATATGGGTATCTTCAGAAATTTTCTGTGCGCCAATACTTCTTAACCTATCTCTTGCTTCACTCATATCGCATCCTATCCATCAAAATAGCACCGGCAACACTTACATTGAGTGAATCAAAGTCATGTGCCATTGCTATACTCACAATAGTGTCCAATTTGGAACTCACACGTGAAGTGAGCCCCTCCCCCTCATTACCTAAAACTAATACCCTCTTTTTTGCAATCTCGGCTTTGCGAATATCTACGCCCCCCATATCTGCTCCATAAGAGTGAAAACCGGAGGTCTTAAAATCATTTAAAACTGTATGAATATTATGTTCAACTGCAAAAGGCATATCAAAGAGCGCTCCCGTACTTGTTCGCAAAAGCGGCTCAATGTTCAGTCGTTTTATACCACACGCAACTACTGCATCTACACCCAAAGCGTAAGCACTTCGGATAATTGCTCCAATATTTCCAACATCGGTAAGTCCTGCTAAAACAAGCACAAAATCCTTATCAAAAAAATCTTTATAGCTTTGCGGCTCATAATCCTCAACCTCAGCTAAAAAACCTTGATGATTAGCATTTTTACTCATCTTCACAGCAGCTTCATTGGGAATACGTTTTATCTCAAAACCCATTTTCATAAGTCTAGAGTACTCTTTTTTATCAAGCTCTTTTGCTAAATAAAGCCTCTTTATTTTTTGCGGATAGTGATTGATAAGATAGTATATTGGTTGTTTGGCATAAATTAACATAGAGGTATTTTATCTAAAAAAAAACGCGAAATGTAAATCTTAGATAAATAATTTGATAAAAATGTGATTTTTTTATCAAATTTTAATCTTCAAGGAGTCTTTGGTAACAGATTTTTGTCTTTTCGCCTGTTATTTTAGATATAAGTTTTGCCTGTACTTTTTTGGGTAAATCAAGCGAGAGTATATCTTTCTCGCTTATAGCAGAGCTTGCGTGAGACGCTCCTGCTTTAATAACAACGACCCACTCTCCCTTGAAATTACCCTCAAGCTCTTGCAAAATACTCTTGGCTGTTCCGTGAAGATAGCGCTGATAGCGTTTTGTCAGCTCTTTTGCCACAAAGATCTCACGCAAGGCATCTGCCTCATCTATCTCACGCAAGAGTTTTTCCAAACGGTGCGGCGATTCATAGAGAATTGTCGTATAGCCGTTTTGCATCGCCTCTTGAAGCTGCTTCTGGCGTGAGGCACCTTTATGGTCCAAAAAGCCAAAAAAGAGCATCTGCGTCTCACAAAACCCACTTGCCACAAAAGCAGTAAGAACTGCATTTGCACCAGGAAGTACATCATACTCTATGCCATTTTCAATGCAGTAACGCACCAAAGTCTGTCCGGGATCACTCACACCCGGCATTCCCGCATCACTCACATAGACAATATTCTGCTCAAAAAATGAGGGTTCCAGTTTTTCAACAAAAGCCTGTTCATTGTGTGAATGCAAAGAGATAAATTCCTGATTTTCTTTAAAATCTGTGTTGTAACGCTCTTTTAAGATGTGGAGAAGTTTTTTTGTAACGCGAGTATCTTCGCAAAGGAGTATATCAGCCTCACGCAGAAGCTCAATGCTTCTGAGTGAGATGTCGCCTATGTTTCCAATGGGAGTTGGAACAAGACTCAGCAAGAGGGTATCTTGACTATTTTTTACCGTAACGAGCTTTAAATTTCTCGATACGACCAGCAGTATCTACCATACGCTCTTCACCTGTGAAGAATGGGTGACACTCATTACAGATATCGATTCTCATCTCTGGTTTTTGGCTCTTTGTAACAAAGCTGTTACCACATGCACATGTAACTGTACAATCTACTAATTCTGGGTGGATACCTTTTTTCATACTTTTACCTTTTGATACTCGTTTGTGTGCGAATATCGATATATTTTTTAATTCCGTATGGGTGCGGAATTTTATGGGGCGAATTATACCCAACTTTTTCTTAAATTACAAAAGTATCTTTGAAGCCACCGCTAAAGCTGCCGACTCAGAACGCAGTACCATCGGAGTATTGAGCCGAAAAACCTCCTGATTTTTCAAAAGCTCCTTCTCACGAGGCGAAAATCCACCCTCACAGCCAATGAGAACTGTCTCAAAATCACTCTCACACTCTAAAGTCTTTTCAGTAAAATCAAACACTTTTGTATCGGGATACTCGCTAATAAAGTGCTCTACAGTTTTGCAAACTGCAAACTCCATCAACTCTGTTCTGCCGCATTGCTGATTGGATGCCTCAATAATACGCTCAAAGCGTTTAAAATCCGGCTTGAAGTTCTTCTGGCTTCGCTCACAGTAGATAAATGTTATCTTTGCAACACCCACCTCATTAAGAGAAGCCAAAACTTTCTCTATAGATTTATTATCTATAACACACCAACCGACATGCAGCCTTTTAGCGGCTTTTACAACATCTTTTGTTGCAGAGTCCAGTTCAAAAAGAGCCTCACGCGGTGCTATATCTGCCAACTTATAGCGATACAGCGTTTGGATATCACTCTTTGTACGGAAAGAGAGAATCTCCCCAACTCTGTGGCGACGCACCTTGATAAGATACTTAAAATCTTCTCCCCTGATACGAAGGTTTTGCTTACCGGCATCTTCGGCAAAGAGATAAATCATCTTAAATGTACCACATCCAGAGAGTCATTAAAAGAACCAGAACAAACTCTGCTTGTAAAATTGTACGAGCAAAAGGTTTGTATGCCATAAAAGCGTGCTCTTTTTTCACACTTAGATACTTCAGCGTCTTGAGACGCTTCGCTTCAAGCACAATAAGAATAACTCCCAAAATAATCATCGCAATATTCTCTATGGTAAAATCAAGATGTTTTGCAGCCATCATCACTATACCTGTAAAGAGGAGTGATCCAAGCACCGTAATCTCCAAAGGCATCCAGTAGAGCGAGTTGGCTCTTTTGTACTTTGCAAGATCTTTTGCCGAGATCAAAATAAAAAGATTTAAAAAAATCATCACTAAAACTGCTACCGCACTCCAAGAGTGTAGGACTAAACCCATACTATACATTTCATTCATAGCGAAATTATATTATAATATCTCAATTAAAAAAAGGGGTAGTTCCATTATGGCAGTAACAATTGAAAAAGCACTCGAACTTATCTATACAAATATAAAGAGTAAATCTACAAAGATTCTCCCTATTGAAGAGGCTCTGGGGTATATTCTGGCTCAAGATATCACAGCCACACACAACCTTCCGCCGTATGATAACTCGGCAATGGACGGCTATGCGGTAAAGGTTGAAGATAGCGCAAAATCTGTAAAGGTGGGATGCACTATCTTTGCAGGTGATAATTTTGAAGGTGAGCTCACGCACGGTAATGCATACAAGATAATGACAGGAGCGCGCATACCGCTTGGGACACAATGTATTGTCCCTGTAGAAGATATTGTCTCAACATCAGAAGATAGTGTCCTGCTCCCAGAGAATCTCACTATCTCAAAACATATCCGCTTTGCCGGTGAAGATATTAAAAAAGAGGAGCTCCTCTTAAGCAAAGGGGTAAAACTCAGCGCTTATGAGATTACACTCCTTGCCTCGCAGGGTATCAGCCATATAGAGGTCTATAAAAAACCGCGTGTCGCTGTTTTTGCCTCCGGAAATGAGCTCAAGATGCACTTTGAGCAGGTAGATGCCTATCAGCTCTACAATACAAATGCACCTACCCTGCTCTCACGAGCGCAAGAGCTTGGATGTGAAGTAGAGTTTATCGGTACTGCCAAAGATACCCTTGAAGATATCAACAAACATATTCAAAGTGCGCTTGATTGTGACATCATCATTACAAGCGGAGGAGTAAGTGTCGGGGATGCAGACTATACAAAAGAGGCCTTTGGCAACTTCGGATATGAGATACTCTTTGATAAAATAGAGATAAAACCGGGAAAACCGACAACTTTTGGAAAAATCGGCGAAAAAGCCATTTTAAACCTTCCGGGCAATCCTCTTGCCGCGCTGCTTAATTTTGAAATCTTTGGAGCAGCTATCATTGCAACGATGAGCGGAGAGAAGAAAAAATTTATCCAGCCAATCAAAGCAAAGCTCAAAGAGGAGCTTCAACTCAAAGGCAAACGCCCTAATGTAATTCCAGGCTATTATGACGGAGAGTATTTTAATCTTTGTGAGAAGTTTGCTCCGGGAATGATATCTCCTCTTGGATTTGCAAACAGTTTTATCGTTGTAGATGGAGAAAAAAGAGCACTCTTTGAAAAAGAGAGCAGCATAGATGTCGTAGCAACACGCTTCCGACTCGCAAGTGAGACATTTAAGAGTTTTATCAACCGCTAAACACTCAAAGGGTTGATAAATCTCTCTTCATTGAGTATCTTCTTCCAAAGCATACTATCTTTGAAATCCTCCTCTACTGCCTGAGAAAACTTTATCTCACGCAGGTCAATATCACCCATCTCTTTTGAGTAGGCATCCTCTACAAAACATTGTGCATAGCCCGTCTGTGTCTCATGGACAATGACAGAGTGGAGTTTTACCTCTTTTTCACCATTGCTTGTAGATGTAAGCGAGAGGAGTTTGTCTATCATTACAAATATTACACGGGAGAACTGTTCTGCCGATGGAGAAACAGGCAATAAAACCCAGCGTGCCGAGTGTTTTTGCATAGCTTCTATATAGGCTGCATCATCTCCACTCCAAAGAGCAATAGCGTGATCAAAACTCTCCACCAAATCTTTCATATTCTGTTTCATCAGTCCAAAGTCATAGACCATCTGCCCATTATCCAAGAAGTTTGATTCAAAAAGAAGTTCCACTCTATAGGAGTGTCCGTGAA
>Ga0256843_1002001_pt1 | contig 15300 bp, 16 predicted proteins | sample AlvinellametaG_FD_191572 | JGI IMG/M metagenome (GOLD analysis project Ga0256843, IMG submission 191572) | Pompeii worm associated microbial communities from hydrothermal vent at the East Pacific Rise, Pacific Ocean - Alvinella | ecosystem: Host-associated > Annelida > Integument > Unclassified ... | reverse complement strand
ATTCCTAAACAAAGGTTTAGGTTGGTAGAATTGTAGAATAAGTAAAAGAGACAATCAGGGACAATATGAAACATCAACTCAAACAGAAACAGCAAGAACTCAAAGAATGGCTTAAAAAGCTAGGTCTATCGCAAAATGTATTTGCTGAGAGAGTTTTTTATGAAATTAATGAAAGTGATAATGCAATAGAGATAAAACAATTTGTTGAAAGATTTAAAAAAGCACTCAATAGGGAATCAACTGATGTAGGCTTGATTGAGAGCTATTTAAAGATTTTATATCAACAAAATGAGTTCTTAAAATTAGGTCTAGTTGTTCATGAACCTTATTGCGAAGATGAATTCTCTGAAATATTTAACAAAAGAATGAAAAAAATATCTAAAAATATAACAGATAATATTGTTGAGAAAGATAATGGGTAAATATGCTTGATTTTTCGGTGATACTTGCATCTTTATTGCAGTTATGGTGGTTATTACCTATAGTGGTGATTATCGCATTTTTTAAATCACCTATTGGCAAAGGTATAGTAGGCGAAGGGCTTCTTAACTTTGTCATAAATATTGCTTTGGATAAGAAAAAATACCAACTTCTGAAAAATGTCACATTAAGAACCAATGAGGGTACCACTCAAATAGATCATATAATAATTTCGCAGTATGGTATATTTGTCATAGAAACAAAAAATTACAGAGGGTGGATATTTGGAAGTGAACACTCAAAGGTCTGGACACAATCAATTTATGGAAAAAAGAATACTTTTCAAAACCCTCTCCATCAAAACTATAAACATGTAAAGACACTTCAAAAACTTTTACATCTTGATGAAAATCAGATATGTTCAGTAGTGGTATTTGTTGGAGAGTCTACTTTTAAAACAGATATGCCAAGTAATGTTGTTTATCCTTTTGGGCTTTTGAAGTTTATTAAGTCACATCAAACAGTTTTATTTACTTCTAGGGAGATGTGGCGATTGATGGAAGAGATTGAAGATGCACAGCTCGCCAAAGGTTTTAAAACAAATAGAGAACATGTTAAAAATTTTAAGTCAAAAAAATATACTTCATCGCCAAACACTAAGTATACTAGGTCTAAATCTATAGATAGCTTGATTTGTCCTAGATGCGGTAATGATTTAATTATCAGAACTGCGAGAAGAGGACAAAATGCTGGAAATCAATTCTATGGATGTAAAAGCTATCCAAGATGCAAATACACAAGAAATATAGAGGAATAAAAATGAAAAAACTGATATTAATTCTACTGCTTATAAGTTCATTATTTGCTACAAACGAATCATTTCCCCATTCAAAAAAAGAGCTTCGCAAGATATATAGAGACCATCAAACTACCATCTACTGTGATTGCAAATATAACTATAAAAACAAAAAGAATATGATTGACAAGAAGTCATGTGGCTATATCCCTCGTAACAAATATACAAAAAAGGGAAAGCTCAATATTCGGGCGAATCGTATAGAATGGGAACATGCAATCCCTGCGCAAAATTTCGGAAGGCAGTTCTCATGTTGGAGAAAAGGAGATGCCAAATGTGTTACCTCTAAGGGTAAACATTACAAAGGTCGCAAATGCTGCACAAAAGTCAATAAACAGTATAGAATCATGCAAGCAGATATGCATAACCTCTTTCCTTCGATAGGCGAGTTAAATGCTGATAGAAAAAATTATAGATACGATTTTGAGCTACCTACACAAGGTCAATATGGACAGTGTGAGTTTAATGTACTGTTTAAGCAAAGAAGAGCGAGAGTGCGTGAAGAGATACGAGGTGTGATAGCGAGGGATTATCTTTATTTTCATAAGCGATATGGTATGAAACTCTCTAAGCAGGAGCTGAAAAAATATCAGGCTTGGAATAAAGAATATCCACCATCTGATTGGGAGATAGAAAGAAATAAACGAATTGCTAAAGTACAGGGTAATTTAAATGAATTTATCAAATAATATATTTAAGAGCCATATACCTTATGCATTCTCTAAGAAATTTAATCGCTATGTAGGAGTAGATGAAGTTGAACGGGGCTTAAAATGTGATTGTATATGTCCTGGCTGCGGAATGCGTCTTATAAGCAAACAAGGTGATTCAAATATACATCATTTTGCACACTGGGAAGAAGCAGAAGAACCTTGTAAGTACTCTTACTGGGTTTCAATAAGAGATATGGCCATGCAAATCCTAAAGAAAATTAACCATATTGAAAACGACAAAGATATATCAAAATACTACAAGGTCCCATTTTCAAATAAATGCAAATATATCCAATTTTATAGTGAAATTAGTTTTAATGATAAAAAAGGGATGGATGTTTTCTTTAGAACCAATATTGGTTTTCTAGGGATTCGTTTTTTAACACATGAACGAGAGAGGGAAAGCTATAAGAGTTTACGCTACTTTTCAAAACATCTTACTTTGGTTATTGACATAAGAGAAATAATAGAGCACCCAAAATACACAAAAGAGGTTTTAGAAAATATCATACTTAATAATGCTCAGATGTGCACATTGAAAAAATATACCATATATGAAAAAGAAAATATCGAAAAAGTGCTCGCTGATTTTTATCTCAAATATGAAAGACTGTACCGATCAAAATCAATAATGAACATGGAAGATTTTAAAGCTTTTAATCTCAACTCAAAGTTAATCAATAGTTTTGAACAAAGCGATTTTAGTGCAATAAATATAGCAAAAGTATATTATCAGGTACTACATAAGCACTTCAAGAAAAACAAACCTAAAAATCAGCATTACGAAGTATTATATGAGGACAAATTACATGATTTTATTGTTTATAATGGTGAATTTTATGGGACGGCATTCATAATGAATAAGTTTTTTATTTATCAGGTAATTGAGAATGAAATTATACTTATTGGAAGTGCATTTAAAAAAGATGATAAGATAAAATCAATCATCATCACACATATAACAGGAAAAAAGAGTAATAATCACAATAGGGAAAGTTTTCAGAAAAAATATCCAAGACTCTTTTAAATATCAATCAATAATGTACGCTAACATTAAATAATTTTAAAATTGTATTCTCGTAAAGCAAAATTGCTCATTTATTAAAAAAATAAGATTTTCAATACTTAAAGATTTTCAAAATCTTTCCATAAGTGTAGTGCAAAAAATAGTCCAAAAACATGCTTAATATGAGGGTTGCGCTCAAGTATTATTTCTTTCCATGCTCTAAAATGGGCACCAGTAGTGAGCACGTCATCAACTAAAATTACTGTATTAATTCCATTTTGTGGTAATACTGTGCAAGAAGTAAAATTTTTAATCGTTTGAATATCTCTACTACCACCATTGTGAGCGGGCAGTAATGGTATTGTGACATCTAAATTTTTTGCTATTGATACTTGCTGCTGAGCAATACTGTCAACAACTTGATCAATTCTACTATCCCACTCTTTTGAGTTTCTTGGTTTTGAAGTTGGAGCCGGCACAATAAAGCATTCTGGAAATCGAATAGTATTGATCATTGAAGAAATTTGTTTGATTGCTCTTTCTTTATAGTACCAGTCAGAATGTTCTTGTCTTGATAGTGGTTTTTTAAAATTATATATAATATTATTGGCATCTGAGGCAGAATAGCCTTCTGATTCTTTTTCTAAGAAATAAATGCATAAATCATCTGATGCTATATGCCTTCTAGGGTGTAATTCAATGTCTAATTTATGAGGCTTATAGGTCATTTTGCAAACCTTGAAAAATATCGTCCATTGAATTGACACGAATGGCACCTTTTTTTTCATAAGTATGTGGCCATTTAATAGCTTTATTCTCAAAACATGAGTTGAGAATAAAAAGTTTTCTTCCCATTTCAACACATGCTCTTGCTTGTGTTAATGTACCACTTGTATCTGAAGCTTCAACAATAATTGTTGCATCTGATACAGCTGCCATCGTGACATTTCTTTGTGGGAAATAAAATCTTTTAGTATTGAAATGCTCTTGTGAATATCTGTAAATCGGAACATGGCTAATTAAGAGATGATTTTGTGCAATCAAATCTTGTAATTCTCTATTTTTTTTTGGATAATACTCATTAATTGGAGTTCCTATCACTCCTATTAATTGTCCATTGTTTTTTAAGGCTGATGTCATTGCTGCTGTATCAATGCCTTCTGCAAGACCAGAGACTATTACATATCCTTTTTTAACAAGTTCTTTTGCTATTTTACTCGCCCTTGCTAAACCTTCAGGTGACGCTTTTCTCGCACCAACAATTGAAATTCTTTTTGGGGTTGTTAGCAGATCAATATCTCCTCGGTAATAAAGAATTTTAATTTGATATTTCGCATCTTTAAGATCTTTTGGATATTGATAACTTTGTGCTGTGATAATTGAAAAATTAATATTTATTTTATTAAAAAAAGATTTTGTGTTATCTAAAAGTTCTAAGTCAGATATGTAGTTGATGGCTTTTGAAGGCAACTCATAATTTTTTAAATATTCAGATGCAACTTTTTTTAATGTCGCCCCTTCTCTCATCCATAGTGTTTCATATGAGATTAGTTCATTATATGGCGATATTACATTATCATCTTGAAATTTCTTTAGCACATCTTCCATTGTTAAATTCCCTTTATTACTCTCGTATTATATCTAAATGATTAAGCTTTTAAAAAGTATATATATTATACTATATAAATATTAAAATAACTATATATAGGTATTTGTTTAGTATAATATATATACTATTTCTAAAATATGGGATATTATGACAAAAACAGAACTGAAAGAGAAATTGGAACAGTTGAGAATGTCTCAGAAAGATTTTGCAGAATACGCAGGATGCAGCTATCAAAGTGTGAAACAATGGAAAGAGAATAAAGTTCCTAATTGGGTGAATATTGTCATTGAACATATTGAGATATTGCAAGCTGCAAAAAAAATAATATGTACGAAATAAGATGAGAACTAATTTTCATGATAAAAATATAGTTTAGCGAAAGAACAAGAGGAGAAAAAAAACTAATGCCAACACTACAATTTAAAGGAAAAAATATCATATGGAATCATCATATGAGTGTTCCTTATCATACTTTGGATCCTGTAAAAGATCTTGATTTTCAGCCTGAGCAATCTAATGGTAATCTGATTGTGGAAGGTGATAATCTTGTCGCATTAAAAGCTTTACTTCCAGAGTATCGAGGCAGAGTAAAATGTATCTATATAGATCCTCCATATAATACGGGAAATGAAGGATGGTCGTATAACGATAATGTAAGTTCTCCTATGATTAATGAATGGTTGGGGCAAGAAGTTGCAAAAGATGATTTAACAAAACATGATAAATGGCTTTGTATGATGACACCAAGATTAAAACTTTTAAATGAATTGTTAATACCTGAAGAAGGAATTATATTTATCTCTATTGATGATAATGAACATTCAAATTTAAAGTTACTTTGTGATGAAATTTTTGGGGAAGAAAATTTCTTAGGAAATATAGTAAGAGCTACAGGACAAACTACAGGACAGGATAGTGGTGGTCTAGGAAGTTCCTTTGACTTTTTGTTAGTATATGGAAAAAATTCATCAATAAGTTTGAGTGGCTTACCTTTAACTCAAAAAGATTTAAAAAGATTTGATAATGAAGATGAACGTGGCAAATATGCCTATGATCAGATGAGAAAAACTGGTAGTAATGATAAACGTACTGATCGACCGAATATGTATTACTCTATTTCTGATCCAGATGGAAATGAGATTTATCCAATTGCTCCTGCTGGTTATGAAAGTTGTTGGAGATTTGAAAAGAAAACGTATGAAAGGTTGATTGATGAAGGTTATATTTTATGGAAAAAAACAAAGAGAGACAATAAAGAAATTTGGTGGCCTTATGTCAAATATTATTTAGAAGGTAGAACGAAAAGACCTTCACCTTTATGGAATGACCTTGATGGTAATAAAAAAGCAGCAAGAGATTTAAGAGAACTTTTTGATGGTGAGAAGGTTTTTGATTTCCCTAAGCCTACTGCTTTGATAAAACGATGTATTCAAATTGCTCCTAATGCATCAAAAGATGATATTATACTTGATTCTTTTGCAGGATCAGGAACAACTGCCCATGCTGTTATGGAGCTGAATAAAGAAGATGGCGGTAATCGCCAGTATATTGTTGTTCAAATGCCAGAAAATAGTGATAAAGAGCTAGATAAAAACATCTGTAGAGATATCACTAGAGAGAGAATTGTACGAGCAGTAGATATGTATGGTTATGAGTCAGGTTTTGAGTATGTGAGAGTTGGTCAAGCTCTTGATGCAGAAACACTACTGGAGGGCGAACTACCATCCTATGAAACCTTTGCTAAGTATGTGTATTATTTAGCTATGGGAGAGCATTTGGAAGATGATCAAAATATTGACCAAGAGAGTTACTTTGTAGGGACTAAGAACAATCAAGATATCTATCTGATTTATGATGATAATATGGAAGCACTCCAAAGTCTGGCACTCAACTATGAAAAAGCAGAAAGTTTTAGGGCAAGGTCTGGAGAGAAAAAAGTTATCGTTTATGCTCCCGCCTGTTTCCTCGATGAAGAGGATCTTCAAGAGATGAAGATAGAGTTCGTCTCTATCCCCTATAACCTCTTTAGTAAAAATCAAGAGGTATAGCGATGTACCTTAAACGATATCAAGAAAGAGTTGTAGCTGATCTATCTCATTTTTTTGATACATGTGGAGAGAAAAAAGAAGAAATGCATAAAATTCTTTCTGTTGTACCAGAGGAAATGAGAGATAAAATTCCTGCAAATTGGGTAGAAAATGTTTTTAAAGAACTTGATTGTCCGTATAATGATAAAGCACAAAATGGTTTAGAAAGTTTTTACCCTAGAACTGTAGTAAAAGTGCCAACGGGAGGAGGAAAAACACTTTTATCCATTGAAGCCATCAAGGGGTATCAGACCCATTTTTCTAAAAAGCAACATGGTTTAGTTGTTTGGATTGTACCAAGTGAAACTATCTACTCTCAGACCATTAGACAACTCAAAGACAAATCACATCATCTTAGACAGTTTATAGATCAGTCTAGTGGTGGCAAGACAATTATTCTAGAAAAAGGTCAAAAGCTTACCCAGAATGATATTGCAAATAATTTGGTTATTTTGTTTGTGATGATTCAGTCTGTTAGTAGAACAAAAGGAAAAGAAGGTTTAAAAGTTTTTCAAGATAGTGGAGGGTATGAAGGCTTTTTCCCTGCCGACAACCGTTATGATCTGCACGAAAAAATCATAGAGCAATATCCAAATGTAGATTATTTTGATTATATGGGGCGAAAGTCTGTTAAATCTTCTTTGGGTAATGCTATCCGTGTTTCAAAGCCTCTTGTTATCATCGATGAAATACATAAGGTGTTTACACCTACAGCTAAAGTTACGATTAATAATCTTAATCCAGAGATGATTATAGGGTTTAGTGCTACGCCAAAAACAGGAATGAACATCATTTCAAAAGTTTCAGGGCTCGAACTGAAAGAAGAGGAGATGATAAAACTTGATATGCACATTATTCCTCCTGGCAATTATGATAATGATTGGAAAGCAATGCTCCGTAATATCAAGGAGCGGAGAGAAAGCCTTGAAAAAGAGGCTATAGCTTATCAAAGATCAAGTGGCAAATATATTCGCCCTATGGCACTCATTCAGGCAGAACTTACAGGGAAAGATCAAAGAGGTAAGGGGCCTGTTCATGCTATGGACGTTAAAGAGTATCTCATAGAACTTGGAGTCAATGCCGATAATATAGCGATTAAAAGTAGTAGTCAAAATGATATAGAAGATCTCAATCTTTTATCTAAAGAAGTAGAAATACGATATATTATTACCAAAGAAGCGCTCAAAGAGGGCTGGGATAACCCTTTTGCTTATATTCTTGGAGTAATTCCCAATGCTCAGTCAAGCTCTTCTATGACACAGCTTGTAGGGCGTATTCTTAGACAGCCATATGTAAAAAAGACAGGAATACCTACACTTGATGAAAGTTATGTCTATTTTTGTAAGGGTGATGTTTCAGAAGTATTGAAACATGTAGAATCTGGATTGAAAGCAGAAGGTTTAGAGGATATTGTAGGGAATGTTTCAGTGGGTGGAGAGGAACATGATGCGCCAAAACCTAAAAAAACTGTAAAAATAAAACAAGATTTTACAGATAAGGAAGAACAATTCTATTTACCTGTATGGTTGATGATGCATAAAGATAATGTTCAAAGACGTTTCAACTACTCCAGAGATATTAAAGAGAAACTTGATTTTGAAAGTATAGTGCTTTGCAAAAGTCAGATAGATAAAATAAAAGATTCTCTAAGTGATGAAAATCAAGAGCGTGATGCATATATTATTACAATCACGGATGAAGAAAATGTAGACCATAAAAAAAAGGGAATGATAGTAGCTTGTGAGGGGAACATATCATACAGCTATATTACGAGACGCTTTACAGAAGTCATAGAAAACCCATTTTTAGCAAGACGAAAAGCCTATGAATTTCTTAAAGATCTTATCATCACTCTTGGAGAAGATATCGTAACAAAGCATTTTAGTTATATCGTTTCACAGCTTGTAAAAGAGCTTGTGAAAATTAAAGCGATACAAGAGAAAGAACAATTTGATGTAATGTTCAAAAAGAAAGAACTTTGTTTAGCGATTATAGACCATGAAACGGTAGGTTGCAGAATCCCAGATAGTGATAACATTGAAGTATCTCGCTTGGTAAACCCATATAATAATTATCTTTATGAAGATTTAGATCTTTCATCTCTTAATACACTTGAAAGAAAGGTTGGAGATATTGTGGATAAACAAAATAGTGTACTTTGGTGGGTACGAAATAAGGTAGCCAAAGAATGGTATGCAATTCAGGGCTGGAAGAAAAATAAGATACGCCCCGATTTCATCGTAGCAAAAAAGTCAGACGATGATGAGTTGGAAATAGTTTATATTATAGAAAGCAAGGGAGAACAACTCTCTGGCAACAAAGATACTGCTTATAAAAAAGAAGTATTTGATGTGATGACTGAAATTCACAAGACTGGAGATCTTAGAATTATTAAAACAAGATTGGTAAATTTAAATGAACATACAGAAGCTTATTTGGTAGAACAGGGCGATGAAGAATCTGATATTCGAAAACTAATGAGATAAATCCAATTTTCATATTTTTTTAATTCAGATTTTACAATAGAATTTGCTAAAAGAAATGGTGATTTAAATTTTGTCTGCTAACATTGATTTAAGTATTTTCTTATAAAATTCACACTTTGTGAACAATTCATCCCACTAAACCCCTTAAATGTTATCATCACAGAGAACATTTAAGGAGCTAATATGTCTCAAAAAATCAACTTAACAATGATGGCTTGCGCTGATAATTTAATGTTTCAGATAGATGGAACATTTGACAAAATAATCTTTCACAATGAATCGGAAGCAGCATTGCTTATAGAAGAATATCTGAGATGGGTAAAAGCTATAATTCAAATTGATGAATTCCCAAACGATATTGGCATAAAACAAGATATCTTACGCAAAGGTTCAAACACACTTTATCAATCGCTAAAAGTAATACTAGGTAATCATTACAATCTTACAATGGAGTTTTCAGAAGATGAGTTCAATGCTCTTTATTAGCGAGATTGAAAGACGAGAGCGTGAGACGACCTTTTTAGAAAATGCAAAAGCCAAACATGACACCAAGTTTGATTATAGCAAAGTTTACTACACAAATAATGTTGAGAAAGTCACCATCATATGTAGACTACATGGCAAATTCACTCAATCACCGGCAAAGCACTTATCAAATAAATACGCCTGTCCCGAATGTGCAAAAATAGCACAGGGCTTATCACAGCGAATAGATAAAACAACTTTCATAGGACGAGCTAGAATGCTATATGGAAACATATATAACTACGACAACACTGTAGTCGGAAGAAAAAAGGAAACTATTGAAGTCTATTGTATCATTCATAAGCAACATTTCACTCAAATGCTAGGTTCTCACTTAAAAGGTCATACGGGGTGTAAAGAGTGTTTACGAGAAAAAAAAGAAGTACAAGCGCATGAAACATTTAAAAAAGATTTCATACGACAATTTATTGAAAAGTTTGGAGATAAGTACGATTTTTCAAAAGTTGTCTACATTAATAATAAAACACCGGTGCTTGTAAAATGCAAAAAACATAATTGTGAATTTCTGCAAGTACACAGGAATATTAAACGAAGCGCAACTTGCTCATGCCCTGAGTGTAAGAAAGAGCATAGATTACTTCATAAATAGGTATATCACAATGCCCCCCTATCCCCATGCCATACCCGCTGAAATAGCAATACAGATAAAAAGAAGAATTAATCGTGTGTACTCAAACACACGATCTTCTTTTTTCAAGAGGTAATGAAGCTTTTGAAGGGAGATAAAGCGATATCCATATATAATAAATGAAGTCAAGGCTCCAACAAACAGTATAAGTCCTGTAAGATGCATAACTTAATTCCTTTATATAAAATTTTATTATTAAACCACAAAAAAATAACAAAGTGATAATTCTTCACCAAATGATATATTTTATGAAACGCTGTAATTCAATAATTAAATTTTTCTATGGCGGGTTATTCTTGAATTGATATGATGCTTTGATGCCTTTTAATGATTTATATACATAAATTGATACTTTATCTTTACAAAAATATATCAATTTGTGAACTATCTCAGTGTTTGACTTGCAAAGACTTGTAGAATTAAATTATGGTAGTCCAAATACTATCATTATTTTAATTTACAAGGATCTCTCAATGACAAAAATAACTACTATGGCAGAATTGTCTGAAAAGGCGATATTAGCACATGTGGCATTAAAAGTTACCCATCAAGGTAAATGGAAAATATCTGATGATATAGAAATTGATTGTTATGTAACGAGTGATAAGCGAAGATTTCTTTCTTTACGTGGTACTGCGAGGGCTATGGGAATTATAGGTAATGGTAGTAGAGCACTTTTGAGAAGTTTGCAAAGTAGATGGATAGAACCGTATCTTTCGCACCAGCTTCAAAGTTGGAAATATAGGGCTTTAGAAGACAAATTAGAGCGTTTAGAGGTACTTTCTGGACCGGCAATTATTCCATTTGAGACTACTCTTTTTGTGGATTTATGTAAAGCGTATATGTTGGCAAGCAGAGATGGCGTGTTAACAGAAGCAGGTACTCGAATTGCACATAATGTACTGAGTATCATGACAGCATTTGCGAAAGTGGGTATAGATGCTTTAGTAGATGAAATTACCGGCTATCAAAAAGAGCGCCAAGATGATGAACTGCAGCGACTTTTAAGTAAATATATAAGTGCGGAGTTTTTGGAATGGAGTAAGATGTTCCCTGATGAGTTTTATGAGCAGCTATTTCGTTTGCGAGGATGGAAAGGTTTTGGAGAGTTTGGGCGAAAGATGCCTGGCGTGGTTGGTTATTTTACTAACGATATTGTCTATGAGAGACTTCCAAAAGGTGTGTTAGAAGCACTCAAGAAAAAAACTCCAAAAAGTGAAGCCGGAAACAATCTGGTAAGGTATCATCAAAGTCTATCTGAAGATTACGGTGTAAAACATTTGGAAAAGCATCTTATTGCTGTTATTGCCTTAATGAAGTCATCTGATTCATGGGATCAGTTTCTTTATATGTTAGATAGGAATTATGTTAAATACGGGCAGTCTGTTATGAGGTTTTTTTAGATTGTTTTTACCATAATCAATTGTCAAATTGCAAAGTCAAGTTTTAGATAAAATCGCTTAAAAGCAATATATCAAAGATTTTGACTTATTGAACTAAAAAGATTAGAATACAGGTGCAATTATAATCGTGGAACGGTACTGCTGATACCGAGAGAATCACGATTATAAGTAAAAGTTTCAAGTTGCCTTCTTTGTCTTCGCTCAAAAAAAGAGGTAATACCACACAACTACACCAATCCCAAAATTAATAAATTAAATCTTAGAAAGTTTACTTTTTAAACTATCTTTATATAATTTTAAATTAGCTTGATACTTATTTATCTAAATTTGGAACTTTTTAGATCTTCTCACTCTCTATATAAAAACCTTTTTTGTTTGTTGTCAACATATAGAAAACTACTCAAGTAAATAAAAATTTAATTTATAGTATGAAAAGAAAGATTTCTGTAGAATACCAGTTCCCAGTTAGATTTAGAGTTATCTTTTATATATAAATAGATACTCAAGGAGATTCTATTCATGATACATGCATTTAGTTCAAATAATTACAAATGTCTACATACCGAGATGATTAACCTATATCCCTTAACACTTTTATCAGGTAGTAACAATGTTGGTAAAACATCCTTTTTAAAAGCTCTTTTAGATTTAGGAAAGAACAATGATCCTAGCCCATTCATGAGTAATCTCCCTTTATTATCAAATTACAAATCAAAAGTATTCAATCATGAGACAGATAACAAGATAACATTTACTGTTGAGTTTAAAAAAGTCGATACGACTATTGAGTTTACAACTACGTTTTCCTACAGTGAAGATGCTAAAGGTGCTTTTCAAAGTTATATAAAAATAGTTCAAACTTCAGAAGAAGCTACATCTACATTAGTTATGACCAAAGACAAACCTGAAAAACCTTATAATATTGTAGCAAATAATATATTTAGTATTATGTATGCTACAGTCAAAAAAGACATCTCTTTACCAACAAGTTTTACTGCTATAGGGGACTTTGATTTTGCAGATTATGTACCTTATATAGGGAAATTTTCTTCTTCAGATAATCCTGAATTTTCAAAGTGGTTTGAATTTGAAAATGAAGATGATTATGTACAATTAAAACTTGAAATATCCCTCAATATTTTTCAATCTTTATCTCAAATTAACTACATTGGTCCTGTTCGCAGTAGCCCTCAAGAATATTATTTTTTAGAAACACGTAATTTAGATATGGACAGTAGTGGTAAAAACACTATTGAAATTATTGACAGGTTACAAAACAAAAGAATTAAATATTACAAAGGATTAAACGATGAAAAACCGACGAATGAATCTCTACTTCAATCGGTTCAGTTCTGGTTTAAGTATTTTTTTGGAGATGTAACCTTTGAGTTACTACCTCACACCGAGACATTAATTCAAGTATTAATCAATGGACATGCCATAAATCATTCAGGTTTTGGATTTAGTCAACTCCTACCTATTATTGTTAAATCATTACTTTTAAAACAAAGTGAAACATTGGTTTTAGAACAACCAGAGCTACATCTACATCCAGAGCTAGAAAGGAAATTGGCATATTTTTTATTGTGTATTACAAAAAACAATCGCCAAATAATTGCTGAGACACACAGTGAACATATGATTAATGAGCTCGTTATTCAACAAATAAAAAACAATAAATTAGCGGAAGAATTTCAAGTTTATTTTTTAACTCAAAATGAAAATAAAACTCATTTTGAAACTATAAAAATTAGTGATAGAGGGGAGATAGAAAACTGGCCAGAAGGTTTTTTTGATCAGTATCTTAATTTTAGTAAAGAACTAATCAATTTAAGAAGAGAATTGGCTCTGAGAAAAATATCTGAAAAAAAAGATTAATAATGTCTGTATTTGGACTACACCATATTCTCTTTTATGTTAGAAAAACACTTTCAACAGAAGAGCTTGATATTGCACAAGCTAACTTACAAGATATAATTAATAGTGCAAAAAAGCATAATGCAAAATTTTTATATAATGAAATGCTAGACTATGTAAGTATAGATAATCATGTCAATCTATTGTCCGTAGATGAGAAAGATGCAGCATATGTTTCAATGATTTTAAATCGTCCTTTTGAAACTTTTATTTGTACCCAGGAAAGTTGCAACACATACGAAACCTTTATAGACCCTCTAGTTGATTCTTATATTATGGCGACATATAAAAAACTAAAAGAGACTTATTTACATAATCTTATTTTCTCTACTTCTGATACAACTATACATTTAGAAGATAATGATTTTAAATTATTTACTAGCTTTAATGATTCATCTCTTTCCATTTCAGCACTACCCAGTATTTCAACAATGGATGATTTTAACAAATACTTTAATCTTTATGAATGGTTTTATTCTAGGAGAAATAAACATAGTATATACTTAACAGATAGCTTTAAAAAAGCAATTGAAAAATCCCCTAATATTAACAATATTTTAACTTCTTTACTCCGTGGAGTATATTATCCAAAATATAACCTTCATCATGGTGCAACAAGTTCTATCCATGATATTGAAGCACATAGAGATAATAATCAAAAAGTTAGAATTAAAAAAGATAAAGAAGCAAGTTTTAATGATACTGTCCTTTATCGTGTTTATGTTCTTCCTCACAACAAAGTAAAAGAAGGCAAAATCCGACTAGGCTATGTCATTTACAAAGAGGTCTATATTATATTTTGTTATCATACTGATCACTGTGATAATATGACTGGCTTCAAAAATAAAAAATTTACACTTAATGGCACTGATTACACCCTTAGTATTGTAAAACCTACATAAAAATCAAGGAACTTTAAAGGAATTATTGGTACAATTCCCAAGTTTTAAACTTTTAAGGAGTGATGAAGCATGAATCCGATGGATATCAAACGTCCAGTATTACCTACTGAGGACAACGACTAAATCTAAGTCATGCAATACTTTAATAGTATTGCTTTAACAATCATATAAATCTACAATAAAAGTACATCGACATATCTCTTGCACTTTAAACCTAAATTTACGCATTCTAATCAAGTATAATTATATAGTATTTAGCTAGTTTTTCTATGTCATTTTATTCAAACTTTATTTTTACAAGATTCAAATGTTTTAATATTTTTTCTTTATTTAATATGTAAAATTGATGACTATTGTACTTTTGCCCACACCGATTAATGAAAGTTCTTGTAACAACAAGAGATAATCTAAGAGATATAAATAAAAATAGAATTGTCAATGATGATTTAAAATCTCTATTTGCTGAGGCTTCAGAAAAAGCTTAAAGTGTTTTTTCATAGTTAAGTCGATATTTTCATAGTTAACTTATTGACTATGAAAATTCGCCCATTTTAGGTACAATTTTCTAAGTTAATTTCGTAGTCATTACTTAGAACTATTGTCAAAAGAGCGTGTAAAATCAGCTCTGCTTAGTAATGATTTTTCCTTTCCTCCCAAAAGAATTACATTTTTATTAGCTCCTTCTGAGCTTGCCAAATCAGGTTCTCAATTTGATCTGAGTATGGCA
>Ga0256843_1002000_pt1 | contig 15303 bp, 14 predicted proteins | sample AlvinellametaG_FD_191572 | JGI IMG/M metagenome (GOLD analysis project Ga0256843, IMG submission 191572) | Pompeii worm associated microbial communities from hydrothermal vent at the East Pacific Rise, Pacific Ocean - Alvinella | ecosystem: Host-associated > Annelida > Integument > Unclassified ... | reverse complement strand
TGGATTTACCAATATCAATAGAGTAGAATATCAAGCCGTTAATTTAGATACTATTCAATCTTTAATTGACAATAAAAAGGTAAAAGATGTGATTACTTTTGAAGATTTTGTAGATTTAGGCTTGGTAAATAAAAGAGAATTAGTGAAAATTTTGGGCCGGGGTGAAATCAAATCACCTGTTACGGTTTATGCACATAAATTTTCTAAAAAAGCACAAGAAGCAATTGAAGCCGCCGGAGGTAAAGTTGAACTATTATAATCGTTTTATACATGAAGAAGTTTATAGATACAATTAAAGCAGTATGGAGCATTGAAGAGCTTCGTAAAAAAATAATTTTTACACTGGGACTTATATTGGTTTATCGATTTGGTTCGCAAGTCTCGTTGCCCGGAATAGATCCGACGCAATTGGCTAATTTACAAAACCAAACCGATAAAAATACATTGTTAAATTTATTAAACCAATTTACAGGAGGAGCTTTTTCACGTGCATCTATTTTTGCTTTAGGTATTATGCCTTATATCTCGGCTTCTATTGTAGTTCAATTGATGGGAATAGCAGTTCCGTATCTTCAAAAATTACAAAAAGCCGGTGAAAGCGGACGTAAAAAGATAACTCAAATAACCCGTTGGTTGACTATTGCCGTTACGCTTATTCAAGGGCCAAGTTATGTTTATAATCTTTATAATCAGCTCCCTAAACAAGCTTTTTTAATTGAGCAAACGTGGTTATTTGTAGCCATTTCAGTTATTATTTTATCGGCAGGTACCATTTTTGCCATGTGGCTGGGTGAAAAAATTACCGATAAAGGTATAGGAAACGGTATTTCATTGTTAATTATGGTGGGTATTATAGCCCGGTTACCTTCAGCTTTTTTACAAGAATTTACCCAAAGAGTTACCGAGCAAAATGGTGGCCCTATGGTATTATTATTTGAAATTGTTGTCTGGTTATTGGTTATTGCCGCCAGTGTTATGTTAGTAAAAGCTTACAGGCCCGTACCGGTGCAATATGCACGTCGTGCAGTTGGAGGAGGTTATGAAAAAAATATTTTCGGAGCCCGCCAATATTTACCTTTAAAATTAAATGCAGCCGGAGTAATGCCTATCATTTTTGCTCAAGCTATGATGTTTTTTCCCGGTATGTTAGCTTCATTTTCTGATGCTGATTGGGCAATGAGTTTAAAAGCAGTTTTTTCAAATATGTTTAATCCTTGGTATAATCTGGTATTTGCCATTTTGATTATCATATTTACCTATTTTTATACGGCAATTACTGTTCAAACAACCAAAATTGCCGAAGATTTAAAAAGAAGTAACGGTTTTATTCCGGGTGTAAGACCGGGAACTGACACTGCTAATTATTTAGATGAGATTTTATCTAAAATTACTTTTCCGGGTTCTATATTTTTGGCATTGATTGCAATTTTTCCGAAATTTGCATATTACATATTTCCCGGAATGCAAGTATCATGGGCTATGTTTTACGGAGGAACCTCTTTGTTGATTTTGGTTGGAGTTGCCATGGATACCATACAACAAGCAGAGGCTTATCTGTTAAATAGACATTATGACAGTTTGATGAAATCAGGCAGAAAAAGATAAATTATGGCTAAACAACCCGCAATAGAAGTTGATGGAATCATCAAAGATGCATTGTCAAATGCAATGTTTAAGGTAGAGTTAGAAAACGGACACGTAATAACAGCACATATTTCCGGTAAGATGCGTATGCATTACATACGTTTGTTACCCGGAGATAAAGTAAAAGTAGAACTCAGTCCGTATGATCTTACAAAAGGAAGAATAACTTATAGATACTAAATCTGAAACAAATCTCGAAACATTGGGATTGAAAAACAGAATTAACAAATTGAATTGAAGTAAAAAAGTTTGCTTGTTAAACGAAAAAACAATTAAAAAAGATGAAAGTAAGAGCATCCATAAAAAAAAGAAGTCCCGAAGACAAAATTGTCAGACGAAAAGGACGTTTGTACGTAATTAATAAAAAAAATCCGAAACATAAACAAAGACAAGGATAGTTATGGCAAGAATAGCAGGTGTAGATTTACCAAAAAACAAAAGAGGCGTAATAGGATTGACTTATATCTATGGTATAGGAAGATCCAGAGCTAAAGAAATTTTAGCCAAAGCCGGAGTAGATGAAGATAAAAAAGTAAAAGATTGGGACGATGCCGATATCGCAGGCATCCGTAAAGCAATAGCTGACTACAGAATTGAAGGAGAATTACGTTCTGAAGTTCAGTTGAATATTAAACGTTTAATGGATATCGGTAGTTATAGAGGTATTCGTCATAGAATAGGTTTACCTTTAAGAGGACAAAGAACCAAAAATAACTCACGAACCAGAAAAGGAAAAAGAAAAACTGTTGCTAATAAGAAAAAAGCAACTAAATAAAAGTAAGTAGAGATTATGGCAAAAACGAATAAATCATCGAAAGCAAAAAAAAGAAAAGTAAAAGTTGAACCCAACGGAAAAGCTTTTATTCAAGCTACTTTTAACAATGTAATTATTTCACTAACCAATAAACAAGGTGAAGTAATTTCATGGTCGTCAGCCGGTAAAAACGGTTTTAGAGGTTCAAAAAAGAATACGCCTTATGCTGCCCAAGTTGCTGCGGAAGATGCTGCTAAAGTAGCTTATGAAGCAGGCTTAAGACGTGTAAAAGTTTATGTAAAAGGGCCGGGCAATGGTAGAGAATCTGCCATTAGAACTATTCATAACAGTGGTATTGAAGTAGTAGAAATAATAGACGTAACACCCATTCCACATAATGGATGTCGTCCTCCTAAAAGAAGAAGAGTATAATAAAATTTTGAATTATGGCGAGATATACAGGACCTAAAACCAGAATAGCCAGAAAATTTGGTGAAGCAATATATGGCGAGGATAAGTATTTTGAAAGAAGAAAATATCCTCCCGGACAACATGGTAACAATCGAAGAAGAGGTAAAAAATCACAATATGCCATTCAGTTGGCTGAAAAACAAAAAGCTAAATATACTTACGGTATTTTAGAAAAACAATTTAGAAATCTATTTGAAAAAGCAACCCGTCAAGGTGGAAACACTGGGGAAGTGCTTTTACAACTAGTAGAATCTAGACTTGATAACGTAGTTTATAGATTTGGATTGGCACCTACCAGACGTGCAGCGCGTCAATTAGTTTCTCACAGACACATTACCGTAAATGGTGATGTAGTAAATATCCCTTCTTATCAATTAAGACCGGGTGATGTTGTGGGAGTAAGAGAAAAATCTAAATCGTTACAAGTTATTAATGATTCACTGTCGGAAAATAAATCAAACTATGAATGGTTAAAATGGAATGATGAAAAAATGGAAGGTGAATTTGTCAACCGTCCAGAAAGAGTTCAAATTCCAGAAAATATTCAAGAACACTTGATTGTCGAGTTATATTCTAAATAATAATAACAAATTTATGGCAATATTAAATTTTCAAAAACCGGATAAAGTTTATCAAATATCAACAGACGATTATACCGGAAAATTTGAATTCAAACCCTTGGAGCCGGGGTATGGATTGACAATAGGAAATGCGCTTCGAAGAGTATTGCTTTCTTCTTTGGAAGGTTATGCAATTACTTCTTTAAGAATAGACGGTGTGGATCACGAGTTTACTTCAATTGACGGTGTGGTAGAAGATGTAACCAAAATTGTTTTAAATTTAAAACAAATCCGTTTTAAAAATCAAGTTGAAGGAATTGATCGTGAATCAGTAAAAGTTTCCATTAAGGGGAAAGAGGTTGTTAAAGCCGGTGATTTGCAAGAATTTATTTCCGGTTTTCAAGTTTTAAATCCCGATTTGGAAATCATTCATTTAGATCCGAAAACCAATTTGGATTTTGAATTCATCATTGAAAAAGGACGTGGCTATGTTACTGCCGAAGAAAACAAAAAACATGACATGCCTTTTGGAACCATATTTTTGGACTCTATTTTTACACCCATCAGACATGTAAAATACAGCATTGAAGATTTTAGGGTAGAACAAAAAACAGACTATGATAAGTTGATTATCGAAATAGAAACAGACGGCTCTATTCACCCTAAAGATGCTTTAACCGAAGCAGCTAAAATACTGATTCAGCATTTTATGTTGTTTTCTGATGAGCGTATTTCAATCGATGACGATATATCGTCAGATGCCGAAACTTATGACGAAGAATCATTACATATGCGTCAACTTTTGAAAACCCGTTTGGTAGATTTGGATTTGTCGGTTAGAGCTTTGAATTGCTTAAAAGCTGCCGATGTTGAAACATTGGGAGAATTAGTGCAATACAACAAGTCGGATTTAATGAAGTTTAGAAACTTCGGAAAAAAATCAATGACTGAATTAGAAAAATTGGTAGATAAAAAAGGACTTACTTTCGGTATGGACCTTTCAACTTATAAATTAGATGAATAATATAGAAGAAATCAGGTATGAGACACGGAAAGAAATTTAATCATTTAGGAAGAAAATCAGCGCATAGAAAATCTATGTTGGCCAATATGGGCAGTTCGCTGATTAAACATAAACGAATCAATACAACTGTTGCCAAGGCTAAAGCATTGCGTGTATTTTTAGAACCTTTAATTACAAAATCTAAAAATGACACCATGCATAACCGTAGAGTTGTATTCAAATATTTACGCGATAAAGATGCGGTAACAGAACTTTTTAGAGAAATTTCTACTAAAGTTGCTGATAGGCCCGGAGGTTATTTGCGAATTATCAAATTAGGAAATCGTTTAGGTGATAACGCTGAAATGGCCATGATTGAGTTTGTCGATTATAACCCCACTTATAATGCTGATAAACCGGCCAAGAAAAAAACTCGTAGAAGAAGAAAAAAAGCTAAAACGGAAGAAACTGTTTCTACCACTGAAGCTGAAGCTAAAACAGAAGAAAAATCTGAAGAAAAATCAGAGGAATAAAATCTTGATGAAATATTTACAAAAAAAGCCGGCGGTTCATTACCACCGGCTTTTTTATTTTTGTAATTTTACACAAAAATAATTTACTATGAGTTTAATAATAGACATAAAAGCCAGACAAATTTTTGATTCACGTGGAAATCCCACGGTTGAAGTAGATGTTATAACCGAATTAGGCGTTTTAGGACGTGCAGCTGTTCCTTCAGGAGCCTCAACCGGTGAACATGAAGCCGTTGAATTGAGAGATAAAACCGATTCTTACATGGGGAAATCGGTTTTTAAAGCTGTTCAAAATGTGAATGAAACCATTGCCAACGAACTAGTAGGCTATGAAGTTCAAGACCAATTGGAAATAGATCGTGTTCTGTTACAATTGGACGGCACTGAAAACAAATCTAATTTGGGAGCCAATGCCATCTTAGGGGTTTCGTTGGCTGTTGCCAAAGCAGCTGCTATAGAAAGTGATGAACCTTTATACAAATACATTGGAGGAGCAGGAGCTAAAACTTTACCTGTACCGATGATGAATATTGTTAACGGAGGTTCACATTCTGATGCGCCTATTGCTTTTCAAGAATTTATGATCGTTCCGCACGGAGCAAAAAGCTTTTCACAAGCTATGCAAATGGCTACAGAAGTTTTTCACCATCTGAAAACCATTTTGAAAAAGAGAGGTTTGTCAACTGCTGTTGGTGATGAAGGAGGTTTTGCTCCTACTTTTAACGGAACAGAAGATGCCATTGAAACTATTTTATCGGCTATTGAAGCAGCGGGCTATAAACCCGGAGAAGATATTTCCTTAGCTCTTGATGTTGCTTCGTCAGAGTTTTATCATGACGGAATTTATGATTATACCAAATTTGAAGGAGAAAAAGGAGCTAAAAGAACCCCGCAACAACAAGCGGAATATTTGTTGGAGTTAGTCAATAAATATCCGATTATTTCAATTGAGGACGGAATGGACGAAAACGATTGGGAAGGTTGGAAAATTCAACAAAAATTACTCGGAGACAAAATACAACTGGTAGGTGATGATATTTTTGTTACCAATCCGAAAATTTTAGCTAGGGGTATTAAAGAAGGAGTGGCCAACTCTATTTTAATAAAACTCAATCAAATAGGCTCTTTAACAGAAACTTTAGATGCTATTAATATGGCTCATAAAGCCGGATATACGGCAGTTGTATCGCATCGTTCGGGAGAAACTGAAGATACAACCATTGCTGATTTGGCTGTGGCTATGAATACCGGACAAATAAAAACAGGTTCTCTTTCAAGAACCGATAGAATGGCAAAATATAATCAACTGCTTCGTATCGAAGAAGAGTTGGGACATAATGCTGTCTATCCGGGGTTGGCGGCTTTCAAAAAGTAATATTGCCCTAATGTTTATTTGTAAAAAAGAGGTTGTCTTTAAGACAGTCTCTTTTTTTTGTTTAGAACACACTAATAAATAAATAAAATTATTTGAATATTTGCTAATTTTATTTTTATTTTACTGTATTATAAACAAAAGACATGTTAAAACGGATTATTTTACTTTTAATATTACTTATTTCTTGCCAAAAAGAAGAAGAGGTTAAGCAAACAGACGATAATATTAAAAAAATAGAATCTGAAATATTTAAATTTCCCATTCAAAAACGATTGGCAAAATGGGATAGTTTATTACAAGAACCTAATTTTAATGAGGTTGAAAAAGCCATTATTCTTTTTGAAAAATCAAATGATTTAGCTTATTTGTCAAGAGACAATGAAGCTGTGGAGAATTATGAGAAAGTTTTAATAATTTTTGAAAATCATCAAATGCCTTTAATGCAGGCAAAAACACATATAAATTTAGGTATTTCATATGCATACCTCAACAAAAAAACAACTGCTACCAATCACTTGATAAAAGGATTGATTCTAGCCAGAGATTTAGACGACAAAACAACCATTAGCAGAGCTTATAGTGAATTGGCACATATATACTACTTAAATCATGAAAAAGAAAAAGCTCTGGAATATTTGGAAAAAACCGGAAAAATGCAACAAGAATTAAATGATACGATGGGCTTGTCAGCTACTTATACCAATTTGGCGGTGTTAGAAAAAGAAATGGGCAATTATGAGGAAGCCTACCGGTTTACCTTAAAAGCTATAGAGTTGGACAAAATAACCAATAATGATATTTATTTAATCAATTCTTATAATGGTTTAGGAGAAATTTTATTACAGTATAAAAATGATAGAAATGAAGCCTTAAGATATTATCGAAAGGCTTTGTCGTTAGCGCGCAAAAAAGATATTGAAATTCCTTTTATTTATGAGAATATAAGTAATCTGTATGAGAGAGAAAATCAGTTGGATTCAGCTATATTTTATCTAAAAAAAGCTATAAAAATAGGATCAGAAAATATAAGTGATAATATTAGATTTTATAAGAAACTGACGTATCTATCTCTTATAAAAAAAAATGATCAAGATGTTTTAAAATTAGTTAAAATAAAAGATTCATTGGTAGCCAAACATCAAGAAATAGAACAAGAAGAAAATAAAAAAGATATTGAGAGGAGTATTGTTTTGTCCAATCAACAAAAAAAATTAGATCAAGCCAAACAAATCAACAAAAAAAACAGAATCATATTTATATTTATTATTTTGACTTTTATTTTGGGGATATTAATCTCATTTCAATTAAACCGCTTTGAAAAGTTAAAATATAAACAAGAAAAATATATTTTAGAACAAAAGGTTTTGCGTTCGCAGATGAATCCTCATTTTATTTTTAATGTATTATCTTCCATTCAAAATTCATTGATTGAAAACAATCCGATTAAATCAGCTGCTTATCTTTCCAAGTTTGCTCAATTAATACGAAAGAATTTTGAGTTTATCAAAAAGAGACATATTAGTTTAAAAGACGAATTAGAAGCAATTGAAAATTATTTGGAAACCCAAAAATTTCGATATAAAGACAAATTTGATTATGAGCTGACATTAGATAAAAATATTGATCATGAAAACACGATGGTCCCTCCTATGATTTTACAGCCTTTTATTGAAAACTCTATAGAACACGGATTTAAAAATATAAACTATAAAGGACAACTCCAAATTCATATTTTTTCAAAAAATGATAAAATTTGTTTTGAAATAACAGATAATGGAACAGGTTATCATCCTCAAATTACTCATAAAGAACATGCTTTAGATATTTTTAGAAGACGATTAGAGATAATGGGAAAAGAAGAATTGGATAGTTTTAAAATTTTGAATTTAGAGCAAGGAACTAAAGTTATTTTTTGTTTTTCCAAAGAACTTTCAAAATAATTTATAATATTTTGCGTTTATAACTATTTAGTAAGAAAATATTTCTGAAATTTTAAATCTAAAATTAAAAATTGTAACTTGCATTCAAACAACACAATAAAGCAATGAAAGTCTTAATAGTTGAAGACGAAATAGATGCCAGAAAAGCTTTGGTACATCTATTAAATTTTTTATTCCCCGATTTGCAAATCGTAGGTGAAACGGGGAGTGCCAGGGTAGCAAAAGCTTTAATTCTCAAATTAAAACCGAATCTTGTTTTTCTCGATGTCAGACTAGAAGACGGAAGCGGATTTGATGTGTTAAATCATTGTTCTTCAGTAGATTTTCATGTAATATTTACAACAGCTTTTAGTGATTTTGCGCTAAATGCCATAAAATATAATGCGGTAGATTATTTATTAAAACCTATTAATCCGGACGAATTAAAAACAGCTGTTGAAAAAGTAAAAAAGATAGTAGAAAATGTAAAAAAAATAAAGGAAAAGGAAATAGAATTAGAAAAACTCAAAACAGTTATTAAAAAAAATAAAGAATTAAGAATAACAGTGACGACAGCTGAACAAACTTTTGTTTTACCAATAAGTGATATAATCAGACTGGAAGCCGACGGATCTTACACTACATTAGTCACAACTACTAATAGAATTATTGCTTCAAAAAACATAAAATATTTCCAGAACATATTGCCTGAAGAAACCTTTTTAAGACCGCATCAATCACATTTGATCAATAAAAATTTTATTGAGAAAGTTAATAAAAACGGAAGCCTTTTGTTATCAAACAAAGAAGAAATACCGGTTTCTTATAGAAAAAAATCAATTATAAGAAAAATTTTACGAAATAGAATTTAACAGCACTTATAAATTAGATTATAGCGTTTATTAATTTAGATTATTCCTCTAACAAATTAGATTGTATATTTACAATTGAAAGTTTATTATGTTTGTTTGTGTGATAAATTTTGTTTGTGTAAATGCGCTATTTTTATAGCGCATTTTTTTATTTTTTTAACAATAAATTTCCTAACACTTATAAATTAAATTACAACGTTTATTAATTTACACTTTTTCTCTAACAGATTTGATTGTATATTTACAATCGAAAGTTTATTATGTTTGTTTGTGTGATAAATTTGTTTGTGTAAATGCGCTATTTTTATAGCGCATTTTTTGTTTTTTATGGTATTTAATTACCTGTTTTTGATTTAATTTTTGTTAAATTTGTGTTCACCAACTTAAAAAAGCAAAAAGTTATGTCAACAGGATTTTTTAAAACAGATAAAGTAAAAAATGAGCCCGTATTATCTTATGCGCCGGGAACGCCGGAAAGAGAAGAGGTTCAACAAGCATACAAAGATTATTGGAACCGGCAGGTAGAGGTTCCTTTATATATTGACGGAAAAGAGATTAAAACCGGAAAAACCAAAGAAATAACCCCGCCACATGATCACCGGCATGTGATAGGTTTTTATCACAAAGCCGGAAAAGAAGAAGTAAAATCAGCTATTAAAAGTGCTTTGCGTGCCAGAGAAAAATGGGCTAATATGGATTGGCAAGATCGTGTTTCCATTTTTTTAAAAGCTGCCGATCTATTAAGTGGTCCTTATCGGGCAAAAATGAATGCCGTTACCATGATCGGGCAGTCCAAAACTATTTTTCAAGCTGAAATAGATGCCGTAGCCGAATTGGCCGATTTTTGGCGTTTTAATGCCAAGTATCTGCAACGTATTTACAGTGAACAACCAGAATCTTCCAAAGGTGTCTGGAACCGTATGGAATATCGTCCGTTAGAAGGTTTTGTTTATGCCGTTACCCCTTTTAATTTTACGTCTATAGCCGGAAATTTACCCACCTCACCTGCCATGGCCGGAAACGTGGTGGTATGGAAACCTTCCAGTACCCAAATGTATTCGGCTAAAATGATCATGGAAATCCTCAAAGAAGCCGGTTTACCTGATGGAGTTATCAATATGGTAGCAGGTAGTGCCACTATGATTACAGAACAAGTTTTAAGTAGCCCTGACTTTGCCGGAATTCATTTTACAGGTTCAACAGATGTTTTCCAATATTTATGGAAAAAAATAGGCGAAAACATTGCCCGCTATAAAACCTATCCGCGTATTGTGGGAGAAACCGGAGGAAAAGATTTTGTGTGGATGTATAATGATGCGAATCCAAAAGCCGTAGCTACCGCTTTAACCCGTGGAGCTTTTGAATATCAAGGGCAAAAATGTTCGGCTGCTTCAAGAGCATATATTCCCGAGAGTAAATGGAAGGAAGTCTATTCCGAACTTAAAGAACAAGTAGAAAGTATTAAAATGGGGAGCCCCGAAGATATGTCTAACTTTATGACGGCAGTTATCAGTCAAAGTGCTTTTAATAAAATTACCGGATATATTGAAGATGCAAAAAAAGATCACGATGCCGAAGTCATTATAGGAGGTGGTTTTGATGACAGCAAAGGTTATTTTATAGAGCCAACGGTTATTCTTACTACCAATCCGCATTATGTTACCATGGAAGAAGAACTTTTTGGTCCGGTTTTAACCATTTATGTATATAAAGATGATGAATGGCAAGAAAGCTTGGACTTGGTTGATAAAACTTCTCCTTACGGATTAACGGGGGCCATCTTTGCACAAGACAGATACATAATAAATGAAGCTACTAAAAAATTGGAAAATGCAGCCGGAAACTTTTATATCAATGATAAACCTACAGGAGCTGTTGTTAACCAGCAACCTTTTGGAGGTGCCAGAGGTTCGGGGACCAATGATAAGGCCGGAAGTATGTGGAATTTGATTCGTTGGATGTCAACCCGTTCAATCAAAGAAAATTTTGATCCGCCTATCGATTACAGATATCCTTTTATGGATTAAAAATTTTAATTTTTTACTTCGGCCGGTGCAGACGCACCGGCCGAAGTTTTAGCTAATCAAGGTTTTTTAACTCGTTTTTTGAGGTTTGAAATAAGAGTCTCAAACTAAATAAGAGCCTTTTCAATTAATAGCTTACTTTTTAATTGCCATTTGTCGTATTGTCAATTATTTTTGTTTACGAAAAATAGTCCTGACTTTTTGCCGGTAGGTTTAAAAAAGTTTCTATTTATTGTGTGTTGTTTTGTGTTGTTAACCTGATCAACCCCCAAACATTTCTCTTTGGGGGTTGATTTTATTAATCGTTTAATTTAAGAACAGCCATAAATGCCGATTGTGGAATTTGCACATTTCCTACTTGTCGCATTCGTTTTTTCCCTTTCTTTTGTTTTTCCAGCAGTTTTCTTTTTCGGGAGATATCTCCTCCGTAACATTTGGCCGTAACATCTTTACGAAGAGCCTTAATGGTTTCACGAGCAATAATTTTGGCTCCGATGGCTGCTTGAACAGGAATGTCAAATTGTTGGCGGGGAATGAGTTTGCGTAACTTGTGCACCATTTTTTTACCGATATCATAAGCATTGTCGGCATGAACTAAAGCCGAAAGGGCATCAACCGGTTGTCCGTTGAGTAAAATGTCCACTTTGACAAGTTTAGACTTGCGCATACCTATCGGATGATAATCAAATGAAGCATAACCTCTGGATACGGTTTTTAGTCTGTCATAAAAATCAAATACGATTTCGGCCAAAGGCATGTCAAAGGTTAGCTCTACACGATCTTGAGTCAGATAAACTTGATTTTTAATCTCACCGCGTTTTTCCAAAGCCAAAGTCATAATAGGGCCTATATAATCAGCTTTGGTAATGATACTGGCTTTGATATAAGGTTCTTCCACTCTGTCCAGTTTAGAAGGATCGGGCAGTTCGGAAGGATTGTTAACAATAATGGGTTTATCCGGATTTTTTTTCGTGTAAGCATGATATGAAACGTTGGGAACAGTGGTAATAACATTCATGTCAAATTCACGATCCAGGCGCTCTTGAATAATTTCAAGGTGTAGCATTCCCAAAAATCCGGCTCTAAATCCGAATCCTAGAGCGGCAGATGATTCAGGTTCAAAAGTCAGGCTGGCATCGTTAAGCCTTAACTTTTCCATAGCTGTACGGAGTTCTTCGTATTCTTCGGTTTCAACCGGATAAATACCGGCAAAAACCATGGGTTTTACATCTTCAAAACCTTCAATAGGAGCATCTGTTGGATTTTCGGCATCGGTGATGGTATCTCCCACTTTAACTTCGCGTGCGTCTTTAATACCGGAAATTAAATATCCGACATCGCCGGTAGTTATTTCATCGGTAGGAAGTTGTTTGAGCTTCAGATAGCCAATTTCATCTGCATTGTAAGCCCTGTCAGTAGCCATAAATTTCACTCGTTGTCCTTTTTTGATTTTTCCGTCAAAAATTCTGAAATAAACTTCAACACCGCGGTATGAGTTATATACGGAATCAAATATTAAGGCTCGTAATGGCGCATCAGGATTTCCTTCCGGAGGAGGAATTTTTTCAATAATGGCTTCAACGACTTTATCAATACCTTCACCGGTTTTGGCGCTGGCCCAAATTACATCATCGGGATCGCAACCTATTAAATCGACTATTTCATCGGTTACTTCCAAAGGTTTGGCACTGGGCAAATCAACTTTGTTTAAAACCGGAATGATTTCCAAGTCGTTTTCCAGAGCCAAATATAAATTGGAAATGGTTTGAGCTTGAATACCTTGTGCCGCATCGACTACCAGTAAAGCACCTTCGCAAGCAGCAATGGCACGTGATACTTCATAAGAAAAATCGACATGCCCCGGTGTGTCTATCAGATTGAGTTTATATTTCTCGCCGTTATGAACATAATCCATTTGCACAGCGTGACTTTTAATGGTAATTCCTCTTTCGCGTTCCAAATCCATATCGTCTAATACCTGATCTTTTTTTTCACGCTCGGTAATGGCACCGGTATATTCTAACAGCCTGTCGGCTAAGGTGCTTTTACCATGATCAATATGGGCGATAATGGAAAAGTTTCTGATGTTTTTAATAACTGCCATTTTTTTGTTTTGTATTTGTCGCAAAGATAAACAAAAAAGCCACTCTTTCATCGGAGTGGCTTAAACAAAATAGTATTTATTGGGCCTATCTGCCAAAGAATTTTTTACCCATATTGAATAAATCGTCGATATAGCTTCCGTCACCGTCAGCATCTAAAATTTGTTCAATAAATGTACTGTGTTGTTCCACTTCTTTGTTGCCACCTAACATACTTCCAATGATATTGGTTAAATCGGTAGGATTTGAAACTTGTTTTTCACGTGTTTGTTTGCCTAACATTCCCATAACAACAGGGGCTGCCATTTTTAGAATGTTCATAGCAGTTCCCATATCGATACCACTTTGTTTGCTAAGAGCTGTTGCAACGGCTTCTTTCTTTTCACCTAAAACGTGGCCTAATATTTTGTCTCCGTCTTCAACTACTTCATCGTTGACATTTCCACCGCCGAAAATATCCATAACGTTGTCTAAAAGACTTCCGTCATGTTTATTCATTAAGGCTTCCATAAGTCCGGAAGCAGCATTAGGATCGGAAGCATTTTTTTTCAAAGCACCCATAAGCATAGGTATTGCTGCACTCATGGCAGATTGCGTTTTGTTGGTGTCTTGTCCTAATTGAGAACTGGCACCTTCAATGATCATTTGTCCGATTGGACCTTGTAATAAATCTAAAATTCCTGACATAATTATAAATGTTTAATTAATAGACTGCTAAATTACAAAAAAAACATCTTTTTTGCAAATAAAATAATAATGTAACAATAGTCTCTCTAATTTTTATTTCTATTTTGTTAAAAATCAAAAAAATAGGAATTTTTTTCAAAAAATATAAAATTGACAAAAAACGCTTTTAAAATTGTTTATAATGTAATTTTTAGGCTTTGTTTTTATACTTTGCTAAAAAGTGCTTTTGATTGAAAAAAAATAACAATTATCAATATTTTCCTACATTTAATTTTCTATTTTTGTCGAAATACTGAAAAAAATCAATTTTTATGAGCACAGAAGCTTTGCAAAAAGATACAAAAAACATAGATCACGTAGTGATTAGATTTGTAGGTGATTCCGGAGACGGAATGCAGCTTACAGGAACACAATTTTCTACCTCTGCCGCTTTATTAGGTAATGATATAGCTACTTTTCCCAATTATCCTTCGGAAATTAGAGCGCCACAAGGTAGTTTGTATGGGGTATCCGGTTTTCAAGTAAATATTGGTGCCACCGAAATCAACACGCCCGGTGATGATTTGGATTTATTGGTAGCGATGAATCCGGCTGCTTTAAAAACAAATATTAAAGATTTAAAGCCCGGTAATATGGTTATTGTTGATTCGGATGCATTTACCAGAACCAACCTGCAAAAAGCCAAATATGAATCGAATCCGTTAGAAGACGGTTCGTTATCTAATTATAATGTAATTCCGGTTCCGATGACTTCACTTACGCGTGAGGCTTTAAAAGATACCGGTCTGGATAGCAAAAGTATGACTCGAAGTAAAAATATGTTTGCTTTGGGTATGTTATATTGGTTATATAGTAAAGATCCCAAGTATACTGAAGAGTTTTTAAAGAAAAAATTTAAAAACAAACCCAAAGTGGTTGAGGCTAATATCAAAGCTTTAAAAGCCGGCTATCACTTTGCTGACACATTGGAATTAATGCCGACACATTATGTGGTAGGGCCTGCTCGTAAAGAAAAAGGGACATACCGTATCATTATGGGAAATCAAGCCACAGCTTGGGGTTTGATGGCTGCCGCCGAAAAATCGGGATTAAAATTGTTTTTAGGTTCCTATCCTATTACTCCGGCAACCGACATATTGCATGAATTGGTTAAATGGCGTCATTTAGATGTTACTGCTTTTCAAGCTGAAGATGAAATAGCCGGAATCAGTTCGGCCATAGGTGCTTCATTTGCCGGCAAATTGGCTGTTACCACTACTTCGGGGCCGGGATTGGCTTTAAAAGGAGAAGCTATCGGCTTGGCCATTATGTTAGAAATTCCATTAGTAATAGTCAATGTGCAACGGGGTGGCCCGTCTA
>Ga0256843_1001999_pt1 | contig 15306 bp, 17 predicted proteins | sample AlvinellametaG_FD_191572 | JGI IMG/M metagenome (GOLD analysis project Ga0256843, IMG submission 191572) | Pompeii worm associated microbial communities from hydrothermal vent at the East Pacific Rise, Pacific Ocean - Alvinella | ecosystem: Host-associated > Annelida > Integument > Unclassified ... | reverse complement strand
CGTACCCACCGCCGGCGGCGGACTCTTCATCGGCACGGCCAAAAGCACGCCGTACCTCTGGAGCGACTGTGTACTCGGCGGACCCGCCAACTACAACAAAGTCTACCTGATCAACAAGCAGACCCTCGAAACCGACCGCATCATCGAAGTCGGCAAGAAAAAAGGTCACCTGATCGACGCCCATACCGGCAAGATTCTGCAGACCTGGGATGCGACGCAGTACGAGACCGTCAAAGGCAAAGAGGTACCCTCCAAAATCTCCAAAGAGATGCTGGTTACCTACACGCCCAAGCACGGTCGCCGCGTCAAGCATCCGGTTCAGCCCCGACTGCTTCACGCAGAGCCTGCCAACCACGGCAAATGGACCTTCATCTCCGAATGGACCACGGGCCGTATCGGTATCTACAACTCAAAAACCGGCAAGTTCATCAAGTACATCTACAACATGACGACGCCGACCTTTACCTACTCCGTCGAGCACCGCGAAGAGGTTCCCGGCGCCTAATCCCCACACTCTCCTCCCCCTCGGGGGAGGCTCTCCGGATATTTTTATGAATACAAAAGTTCTGATACTGCCGGCACTGCTTGTCATGCCGCTTTTGTGTGCAACCTATTTGTCGAACAAGTCGTGCAACGAGTGCCATCCCGACATCTATCGGGAGTACCAGGCTTCCTGGCACGCGAAAACGTGGTTCAACGATGCGTTTCACAAAAAAGTGGCCGGCAAGATTCCCGTCTACGACTGTGGCCGCTGCCACATGCCCTCCGCAAAAAACCTGAAGGATATGGAAGAAGGCAGGACGCGGCCCAATCCGATCCACAAACGCCAAAAAGATGCCATTTCCTGTTTTTATTGCCACACGATCGCCTATGTCAGGGCCGCCCACCGTTTCAACGAGATCCAGACGGCGAGGCAGGCGGAAGGCTACAAACCCACGCTCTACGGCGCGCTGGAAAATCCCGACGACAGCGACAAGCACGCCATGGTCCACAGTCCCATCTACGAAAAGTACGCCTGCCTTGGGTGCCACGGCCACAAACGCAACGGCAACGGCGTTTTGATCTTTCAGACGGTCGAAGGCGCCGACGGCAGCAAAAAGTGCATCGAGTGCCACATGCCCGAAACCTCCGGGCCGCCCGAGAAGATGAACAAGCGGTCCCGTCAGGTGCACCACTCCCATCGGTTCGCGGGCATTCACAGTGCCGCCATGCGCCAAAAGAGTGTCGACATCGCGGTCGAGGCGGCGGGAGAGAGTCTGAGCGTGAAGCTGAAAAACAAAATGGGTCATCCGCTCATCATTCAGCCGGGTCGCATGAAATACCTGCATATCGAAATTTTCCGTGACGGCAGGCGCATCTGGCAGAATTTTGCCGACAATCCCCGCGACGATCGGCAGGCCTGCTTCGTCACCGACTTCGTCGATGACCGGGGCCGACCCGTGGCGATCCCCTATTTCGCCAAAAAACGGGGATTTGTGAACAATCTGGGCGCGGGGGAGGAGAAAACCCTCCGCTATAAGGTTCCCTCTTTGCACAAAGATGATAGAATTGTCGTCGAAATGTTCGTCGTCCTGGCCAAGCCCTCCTGCGCGAAAGCGATCGGGCTGGACGAGAAGGCGTTCACACGGCCCCTTTCGATGAAGCGGGTCGAAACGAAAGTCAAATAAAGGTATCTCGTGAAACCATGGTATCTGCTTTTCCTCGCGGCCACGCTGCTTGCGGCCGAAAGTTCGGGACCCGAAGGGGTCAAGCTTTTCAAAGAGTACTGCTGGGGATGTCATCACCAGACAGCCGAAGCCTTCGGTCCGTCGTTTCGCACCATCGCCAACCACCGCAACCGGGGAGAGATCATCGCCCAGATCGCCGATCCTGAGCATACCTACCGCTCCCTGGGCTACAAGCGCAACTCCATGCCCTCTTTCGGGGATCTCAACGCCAGCGAACTGAACGCCCTGGCCGATTACATCATGTCATTCAAGGATAAAAAATGAGACGAGCGATCCGACTGCTTTTGGCCGCATTTTTGATGAGCGGCCCGCTGTTCGCCTTCGAGAAGATTTTCGTCGTCGAGCGTGAAAACTCCGCGCTCGCCGTTATCGAGCACAACCTGCTTTACAACGAGATCAAAGGGATGCACAACTGCAACCACGCCGTCGTCAAGTTCCGCGACCACGACGGCTACGTCATCACCCGCGACGGGTACGTCATCAAGTTCGACCCGATCAAAGAGGTCAAGGAGAAGGAGTACCGCACCAGCCGCAGCGCCATCGGCTTCATCGTCGGGCCCAACTACGTGGCGGTGGCCAACTACGACAACAAGACGGTCGAGATTCTCGACCGCGATCTCAACCCGATCCAGAGCATCCGTACCGGCAGCCGCAACGTGGGGATCAAGGAGTACGGCGACAAGCTGATCTTCGCCTGCATGGACAGCGACGAAATCTGGGTGATGCGTGACGAAAACTACGGCAAAAAGCGCCCCCATTTCGTGCTGGAGCGCAAAATCACCGACATCGGCCAGGTCCCCTTCGACGCCATGATCGACAAAAACCTCTACGTCGTGGGGCTTTTCAACTCTCCCGACGTGGGCGTGCTCGATCTCGACACGATGAAATACCGCAAAGTGCCCATGAAGATGGACAAAAAAGAGCGGATCCTCAAAGTCCCCCACTTCGGCTTCTGGAGCATCAGCGGCGACTACTTCTTCATACCCGCCGTCGGCAACAAGAAGGTCTTCGTCTTCGATCACGATTTCAACTTCGTCAAGGCGATCGAAGTGGAGGGCAACCCGGTCTTCACGTCGCTGAGCCCCGACAGGAAGTGGCTCGCCGTCACCTTCAGCGGCAAGAAGTTTCCCGTGGTGCAGATCATCGACGCCAAAAAGCTCAAAGTGGTGCGCCGCATCCAGTTCCCGGGGTGGATCCTTCACGTGCGCTGGTCCAAAGACACGCCGCACATCTACTTCAGCGTCAATACCAAGGATATGGTGCTGGCCTACAACACCTCCGATCCCGATCCCAAAAAGTGGTGGAAACATTTCGAGTGGCCCGTGCCCAAACCCTCCGGTATCTTCCTTTTCGAAGCGCCGGACGACAGCGCCAAAAACGAGAATCACTAAGTGTTCCGCCTCTCCAATCTGATCAAATCGGTCACGGAAGGGAAAAAGGAGCGTTCGCTCGACGGCGCCATCGCCATCTGGAACTTCACCAACCGCTGCAACCTGGCCTGCCACCACTGCTACAGTTACGCCGATCCCAACCAGGAGGATTTTCTCTCCACCGAGTTCATCCTGGGATCGATTCCTGAGCTTAAAAAAGCGGGGATCAGGTTTGTTATCTTCAGTGGAGGCGAACCGCTGATCCGGCGGGATATTTTCGAGATCGCCGAGGCGATGCGCGCGGCGGGGATCGTCACGTACCTCTCGACCAACGGCCTCTACGTCACCGAAAAGAATGTGGACAAAATCATCGCCACGTTCAACTATATCGGCATCAGCATCGACGGCATCGAAGAGGTGCACGACCGGTTCCGGGGGCTGGAGGGAGCCTACCGCAAGAGTCTGGATGCCATCGCCCTGATTCAAAAACACGGCGGCAACGCCGGCATCCGCTTTACGATCACCAACGAAACGAAAGAGAGTTTCTACAGCATTTTCGAATTGGCCGAAACCATCGGCGTCGACAAGATCTACATCTCCCACCTGGTCTACAGCGGCCGGGGCCTGGAAAATCTCAAAATCGACATCTCCAAAGAGGAGCGTCGAAAATTTGTCGAGTTCATCATCGACAAAGCGTTTGCCTACATCGATGAGGGGCGCGATATCGATATCGTCACCGGCAACATGGAGATGGACGCGCTTCTTTTTCTGGAAAAGTTTTCGGCCCGCTACCCCAAGCTGCGGGACGAGATGGTGCGTCGGCTGCGCAACTGGGGCGGCAACAGCGCCGGCAGAAAACTCGTCAACATCGACTGGATGGGCCGGGTCAAACCCGACCCCTTCTTCCCCTTTTACATCGGGAACATGACCGAAAAGCCTTTCAGCGAGATCTGGCTGGACGAGAGCAACGAGATGCTGACCCGATTGCGCGAACATCCGCGCAAACTTGGCGGTACCTGTGAAAAGTGCGGCGTCATCGACATCTGCAACGGCGGCAGCCGGAGCCGCGCCTGGGCGATCCACGGGGATCTGTGGGCGGAAGATCCGTCGTGCTATCTCTCGGAGAGCGAGAAGGAAATGAAAAATGAAGGTATGTATTAATGGGTAAAGTCTATCTCACCGGCGCGGGTCCGGGCGACATCGACCTGCTGACGGTCAAGGCCCTGCGGGTCGTTCGTGAAGCCGACGTGATCATCTACGACCGTCTGGCCAACCCCGATATCCTCAAAGAGGCGAAAGAGGGGTGCGAGTTTGTCTACGTGGGCAAAGAGGACGGTCGCCATACGCTGCCGCAGGACGAGATCAACGAAGTGATCTACCAAAACGCTCTCAAACACGACAAAGTGGTGCGCCTCAAAGGGGGCGACCCCCTCGTTTTCGGCCGCGGCGGCGAGGAGGCCAGGTACCTCAAGGAGCGGGGTGTCGCCTACGAGTTCATCCCCGGCGTCACCTCCGCCATCAGCGTGCCCGCCTACGCGGGGATCCCCGTCACCCACCGGGGCGTGGCGGTCTCGTTCAAAGTCGTCACGGGCCACGAAGCCCCCAACAAGGAGCAGAGCCAGGTCGACTGGGAGAGCATGAGGGCGGACGAGACGATCGTCTTTTTGATGGGACTGCACAACCTCAGAAACATCGCCGACAACCTCATGCGCGTGGGTCGCGATCCCTCGACGCCGGTGGCGGTCATCAGCCGGGGGACGACGCCTGATCAGCGGACCGTCACCGGTACGCTGGCGGATATCTACGAAAAGGTCAAGGCGGCGAAACTCCCCACGCCGGCGCTGATCGTCGTCGGCAACGTGGTGGGGCTCAAGAACGATCTGGAGTGGATCGCCGAGAAGGGGTAACGATGCAAGAGGGCGGCCGACGGCTTTTGGTGACCGGCGCTTCCACGGGGATGGGACGGGCCACGGCCCGCCACTTCGCGGCGGCCGGTTACACGGTCTTCGCCGCCACGCGCGACCCTGACCGCCTGGCCGATATCGCCTCCGGGCATCTTCGGCCCGTGGCGATGGATATCACCGATCCTAAAAGCGTGGAGCGGGCGCTTGGGGCGACGGAGGGGATCGACGTGCTGGTCAACAACGCCGGCTACGGCCTCGTCAGCGCCGTGGAGCACCTGGACGAGGCGCAGATGTACGCGCAGTTTGAGGTCAACCTTTTCGGTCTGCTGCGGGTGACCCGAGGCGCCATCCCCCTGATGCGGGAGCGGGGCGGCGGCGTGATCGTCAACATCAGCTCGTTTCTGGGCAAGGTGGGCCTGCCGCTGCTGACGCTGTACAACGCCACCAAATACGCCGTCGAAGGGGTGACCGACTCCCTGCGCCACGAGCTGGCCCCGTTCGGGATCCGGGTCCATTCGGTGATGCCCGGTTTTTTCGACACGCAGTTTGCCCGTGCCAACCTGGTCACCAACGCCGACACCTTCGCCCCCGACTCCCCCTACGCGCCTCTTGTTGAGACCCTCGCCCCCCGTATCGTCGAGCAGATCAACGGCGGCAACGACCCGGCCGAAGTGGCGGCGCTGATCCGCACCCTGGTCGAAGACCCCCACGCCCCGGCCCGTGTCAGCGCCGGGGAGAAGGCACGCAAGTTTCTGCCGATGCGGCGGGAGCTCAGCGACGAGGATTTCGAGCGCCGGGTGCGGGAATATTACGGGTTCTAAGCGGTGGAGAGCCTCTTTTTCAACGCCGGGGACCGCCGCGACCGTCGGACGGTGTGGCGTCTGGGCGGCGGGGGGATCGCCCGGCGGGTCGATATCTCCAACGGGGTGCTCTTTTTCGATCTGACGACCGGGTCGCAGCCTTTTGAGCGTCGGGTGCGCAACTACGACCGGCTGGCGATGCTGATTGCCACCCTCAAGGGGCGCTACACCCTCACCCCCGATCGGGGCGAGCCCTTCGCGGGAGAGAGTGAGCGATCCACGCTGCTGGCAGCCGGCATGTGCGACCTGCGGCTTCGCATCGAGCCCGGCAGCCGGATCTTCGCCCTGGCCGTGGGAGATTTTTTTCTCAAACGCTACCTCGGCGGGGACGCGCCGCTGGAGCGGCTTTACCGGCGGCTTGAAAAGGTCGTGGGCATCGACGCGCTGGATACCGTCCCCACCGACGCCTTGAGCCACTATCTGATCGAACGGATCGTGCGGGACCGTCGGGAGGAGACGATGACGCCTCTGCGGATGGAGCACGAGGTGATGGGGCTTTGGCTTCATCGCCTGGGGCTGATGGAGCCGGCGGGGGAGGGGGCCGATGCCGAGACCCTGCGCATCGCCCGCTGCGTGAGGGAGGTGTTGACGGCCCGGTACGCCGATCCGCCCACCATCCCCGAGCTGGCCAGGCACTGCGCCACCAACACCACCCGGCTCAAAAGCGCGTTCAAACAGGTCTACGGCCGTACCGTGGGCGCCTACGTGCGGGCGCTGCGGCTCCAGCAGGCCAACGAACTGCTCAAAAACCGCGACCTCTCCATCGGCGATGTGGCCCGGCGGGTGGGGTACGCCCACCAGGGCCATTTCGGCCGGCTTTTTTATGAAACCTTCGGCATCCACCCCAAAGATCTGAGAAAATTCCCTTCGTGACAAAAGAAATTCTTTTTGTGACAAAGTTGGTGTAGCGAAACTACCTCTTTTTCATTATAATGAATTCAAAAAGGAGGCGGCGATGCGGATTCACCTTCTTGTGCTGGCTATTTTGCTGACGGTACTGACCCTCTATTTCAAAGGCTTTTTCATCCCCGAACCCGATGACGCGGCCACGATCCCTTCGGCCGAGGCGGTGCGTCAGGAGGCGCTGCGGCGGGGAATGGCCCCGGTCCCGGCCGACTGGAACAGGGCGCGGCGGCTGGTCGACAATCCCTCCAACCCCCTCACTCCCGAGAAGATCGCCCTGGGTGAGCGTCTCTTTTTCGACCCGATCCTCTCCAAAGACCGCACCATCAACTGCGCCTCGTGCCACATTCTGGGCGAAGGGGGCGACGACAACCGCCCCACCGCCATCGGCTACCACAACCGGCCCAACCCCAAACATCTCAACTCCCCCACCGTGCTCAACGCCGCTCTGGCCAGGCGGGAGTTCTGGGACGGACGGAGCCCCGACGTGGAGGATCAGGCCAAAGGGCCGATCCAGGCCCCCTTCGAGATGGCGATGACGCCCGAGGAGGTGGTAAAACGGCTCAGGGCGCGTCCCGATTACGTCCAGAGTTTCGCCGAGGTCTTTCCCGGGGAGGGGATCACCTTCGATACGGTGACCGACGCCATCGGCGCCTACGAGCGGACATTGCTGACGCGGGGGGCCTACGACCGTTTTCTCGAAGGGGACGACGACGCCATCAGCGAAAAGGCCCGGGCGGGGCTCGACCTTTTCATGCGGATCGGCTGCAAAGGGTGCCACACCGGGGTGAGCGTGGGCGGCCAGAGCCTGCAGCGCTTCCCTCTGCGCCGCTACAACAGCGTGCTGGTGCCCCGTTCGCTCTTCGTCGACAACGCCCGGTGGTTCGCGGGGTTCGTCTGGCAAAAGCCCCGGGGTGACGAGCCCTATCCTTTTCCCGATGTCGGCGGATTTCACGGCAAAGAGGGGCGGTTTCTCTTCCGGGTGCCGATCCTGCGAAACATCACCCGCACGGCCCCCTATTTTCACAACGGCGTCGTCGACCGGCTCGAGGAGGCGGTGCGTATCATGGCGCGCCATCAGCTGGGGCTCGAGCTCAGCGACACGCAGGTCGATCGGATCGTCGCCTTTCTCAAGACGCTGGAGGGCGATCCGGTGGGGTACAGGGTGCCATGAAGCGCTGGCTGCCGCTTGCCGTGGCGGTGTCGCTCTCGGCGGAGCCGATCCATTGGCGGGGTGATTACGACGGGGCGCTGCAGGAGGCGCGCACGCAGGGCAGGGCGCTGGTCGTGCTGCTGGTCAGGCGTCACTGTCTTTCCTGCGGGAAGGTTGCGATGCGCCTGGGCCGCGATGCGGCGCTGGTGCGGCTGCTGAATGAAAAGAGCGTGCCGGTGATCGTGACGAAAGAGAACGAAGACTACCCTGTCGAGATGCTCTACACCGACACCTATCCGACCCTCTTTCTGCTTACGCCTTCGGAGACGTTTCTGACAGAGCCGATGCGGGGCGAGGTCAATGCCTCACTGCTGCGGGTGCGGCTGGAAAAAGAAGCGTTTGACGAATGAAAGCTGTCGGGGATTGAGCTGCATGGTGTCGACTTTTTGCCCCTTGTCGTCGAGGATAACGAGGGTGTCGCCGTCGAGTTTCAGGTGGGTCTTTCCCCACTCCTGCAGGTAATGGTCGTAGGCGAGGAAGACTTTGGCGTTTTCGAGTTTGAGTTTTTCGCCAGTGCGTTTGTCCAGCAGATCCAGGCCGCCGACCGTCTTGGTCAGCTCGTAGGGAAAGTAGGGTTTGATCTTGGCCAAAACGGCGGGATCTTTCTTTTCGGGCATGTTCATGATCAGAGCGGAGATGCTCAAAAAGGCGAACACCGCCATGAGAGCGTAGAGGGTCTTTTTCCCGAACATATCAGAGTTCCTTGTTGAAGAGTTTTTCGATGTAGTCTTTGGCTTTGGCGTCGAGGAGTCTCATCCGCTCTTTGCCTTTGGGCAGTGACGCGCGCAGCCGCTTCATCTCCTCCAGAAAGTCGGCGATCGTGTCGGGGATGGAGGCTTCGACGGCACGACGCAGGTATTTGGCGACCGACGGGGAGATGCCCGAAGTCGAAAAGGCGACGGTCAACGCCCCCTTTTTCGTGTAGGAGGGGAAGATGAAATCGCAGTAGTCGACGCTGTCGACGCTGTTGCAGAGCATGTGGCGGCTCTGGCAGGCTTCGTAGATCTCTTTTTGCAGGTCCAGGTCGTCCACGGCGACGACGGCGACGAAGATGCCTTCGAGGTCGCCCGGTTCGTAGGGGCGCCGGCGGACCGTCAGGCCCCGGGCCCGGGCCATCGTCTCCACCGCTTCGGAAATTTCCGGCGCCACGATCGTGATGTCGGCGGTGAAATCGAGGAGCTTTTCGAGTTTTTCGGCGGCGATGCGGCCGCCGCCGACCAGCAGGACCTTGCGGTCGTCGAGTTTGATGAATGCCGGGAAATAGGCCAAAAACGCTCCTTTTCGAAAGTCTCGTATCTTAGCATACCCGCCATGAAAAGGGTTTGATGCCTATCAAAAGCGCAAAAAGTGCCGATAGTGGATCAAAGCCGTTTGATGGAGAGAAGTTTTGCGAAGAGGTTTTACCCTGATCGAAACGGTTTTCGTCCTGCTGATTCTCGCGGTTTTGGCGGGGGTGGCCGTGCCGAAGTTTTTGGCCCTGCGAGAAAACGCCCGGGTCAAGATGATCGTCACGACGACGATCAACGGCGCCGCGTCGGCCTATACCGCGGCCCAGAACCTCGCCAACCTCGACGACAACACCACCTTCAAACTCAAGGATATCCTGGAGATCAAAGCCGCCGGCTGGTACTACAACGCCGCCTATTTCGACGGAGCGTGGTACTGCCCCAACCCGGAGAAGACCCGATCGTACGGGGCCATCGTGCTCGATCAGACGAAGCGGGCCGTCGTTTACAGGATCCTTTGCGACGCCTTCGAGAAGGAGTCGGAACGCCAGGCGTGCGAACGGCTCAACAAAGAGTCGGACCAGCAGTTTCTCTACTATTGACGGCCGGATGAAGGTAGGATGAAGCGAAAATTTTTATAATACTTCTGAAATTTTTACTTCTCAGGAATTTTTATGGAAAAAGAGTTTTTGACCCTGATACAGAAGCGTTTCCCCATCACCGAGCGGCCGTTCGCCGAACTGGCCGAAACGCTCGGCGGCAGCGAGGAGGAGGTGCTGGAGCTTTACCGGAAGCTGAAAAACGACAAGGTCATTCGCCAGACTTCCGCCATCTTCGACACCAAATCGCTGGGCTACAAGAGCTCGCTGGTCGCTTTTAGGACCGACGACATCGAAAAGACGGCGGAGGTGATCAACGCCCATCCCGGCGTCAGCCACAACTACGAGCGCAACAACCCCTACAACCTCTGGTTCACCATCGCCGTGCCCCCCGATTCGAAACTGGGGCTGGAAAAGACCGTCGAAAAACTGGCCGAGATGACGGGCACCGAGAAGTACGTCATTTTGCCGACGAAAAAGATGTTCAAGATTTCGGTGCAGCTGGATGTCAAAGGGGACCGGGCCAAAAAAGAGAAGCTCACGCGGGCCAAAAAAGAGCCGATGACGCTCGAACCCCTTCACTACGAGATGATCAAGGGGCTCCAGAAAGATATCGAGCCGGTGGCCGAGCCTTTCGCCCCTTTGGCCGAACGTCTGGGTGTGAGCGTGGCGGAGCTGGCCAGGGAGGCCGAGCGGATGCAAAAAGCCGGGATCATGCGCCGCTTCGCCGCCATCCTCTACCACCGCAAAGCGGGCTTCACCGCCAACGCGATGGTGGTCTGGAAAGTCCCCGAGGAGCGGGCCGAAGCGATCGGCGAGACGGTGGCCGCCTACAGCGCGGTCAGCCACTGCTACCTGCGTCCCGTCTACCCCGACTGGCCCTATCCGCTCTTTTCGATGGTCCACGGCAAGAGCAAAGAGGAGGTCGAAAGCGTCGTCGAAGAGATGGCCGCCGAGATCGGCGTGGAGGAGTACGACTACCTCTACTCGACCCGGGAGTTCAAGAAAGTGCGGATCCGCTACTTTTCGCCGGAGTTCGAAGCGTGGGAGAAAAGGTTCGTCGGTTAGCGCCCGTCGGTCGTCGGGCCGAAGTGTCGGACGCTTCGTATGCCGATGACCGGTTCCCGGTGACCGTCCACTACCGCAGCCGAAGGTTGTAAATGTTCAAACAGTACAAAGAGGCGATCGAAAGCTCCAACATCGTCTCCAAGACCGATATCAACGGCATCATCACATTCGTCAACGACGAATTCTGCAAAATCTCGGGCTACACCCGCGAAGAGCTCATCGGCCAGAACCACAACATCGTCCGCCACCCCGACGTCCCCAAGTCCAACTTCAAGAAACTGTGGGACACGATCCTGGCCAAAAAGACCTTCAAATCGACGGTCAAGAACCTCTCCAAGGACGGCCGCACCTTCTACGTCAACACCACCATCATCCCCATTCTCAGCGAAGAGGGAGAGATCGAGGAGTTTATCGCCATCCGCTACGACGTCACCAAGGAGGTGGAGCTCAAGATGGCGCTGGAGAAAAAGGAGCGGGAACTCGAACAGCTCAACCGCACCCTCGAGGAGCGGGTGCGGCTGCAGACGAGAAAACTCTACGAGCTCAACAAACACCTCGAGGAGCGGGTGCGCGAGGAGGTGGCCAAGAACGAGGAGAAGCAGAAGATGCTCTTTTTGCAGTCGCGCATGGCGATTTTGGGACAGATGATGGCCAACATCGCCCACCAGTGGCGCCAGCCGCTGACCGAGCTCGCCCTCTCGCTTTTCAACCTCAAAAAGGCGGCCCAGAAGCGCGACGACGCCCAGGTGGAGGCGATCTACGCCGACGCCAAGGGGATGATCCAGAACATGTCGCAAACGATCGAGGATTTCATCAACTTTTTCAAGCCGGACAAACCCAAGGTCCCTTTCTCTCTCAAAGAGAGCGTCGACGAGGCGCTGCAGATTACGCGCAAAACATTCGAAAAAGAGTACATCGGACTGGAGCTGGCCATCGACGAACATCTCACCGTCACCGGGGTGAGCAACGAGCTTTCCCAGGTGCTTATCAACCTGCTCCAAAACGCCAAGGACGCTTTCCGCCAGAAAGATATTCGCCAAAAAAGGGTGCGCATCGCGGTGGAACGGGAGGGCGAACAGGCCCGGATCGTCGTGGAGGACAACGCGGGAGGCATCGACGAAGCGCTGATGGAGCGGATTTTCGAGCCCTACTTCACGACCAAACACGCCGCCAAGGGAACGGGGCTGGGGCTTTTCATGTCCAAGATGATCATCGAGAAGAGCTTCGGCGGGAGCATCGAAGTGGCCAACGGGGAGCGGGGCGCGAAATTTACGATCGTATTGCCGATCGAAAGGAGTCAGGCATGGGATGCGAAGCGAAACTGAAGAGGCTGAGAGTGCTGCTGGTCGAGGATGAAGAGCGGCTGGCGCAGCTGCTCAAGGAGGCGATCGGGGACTATTTCGAAGCCTTTGACGTCGCCTACGACGGGATCGGGGGGTTGAAGCGTTTTCGGGATTTCAAGCCCGACGTGGTCATCACCGACATCACGATGCCCAACATGACGGGGCTGGAGCTGGCCGAAGCGATCAAAAAAGAGAGCCCCGACACGCCCGTGGTGATCCTCAGCGCCTACAGCGACAAGGAGAAGCTGCTGGGCGCCATCGACGTGGGGGTGGTGAAGTACTTTATCAAACCCTTCGACCCCGAAGAGCTGCTCACCTACCTGTGCGGCCTGAGCGAGAAGATCAAGAAGCGGAGCCTCGTGAAGCTGATGGAGCCGTTTACCTACGACCTGCAGAGCGAACAGCTCTTCAAAAAGGGGGTGCTGGTCCACCTGAGCCGGCGGGAGAGCCGCTTTATCGCCCAGCTTCTGCACAGTCCCAACCACTACCTCTCCAACGAAAGCATCAAAGAGCGTCTCTGGGAGGATGAGGAGGTGAGTGACGAGCGGCTGCGCACCTTCATCAAACGGGTGCGGCAAAAGAGCGACAAGGCGTTGATCGAAAACCTTTCGGGGCAGGGGTATGCGCTGAGGGTGGCGCAGGAGCGGTAGACCTCTCTCAACGCCACTCGACGGGGAGGATCTCTTCGAGTCCCGAGCGGTCGAAATCGCGGGAGGGTTTTGTGAGATTGGCGATGTTCTGGGGCGTTTCGACGAAATTCTGGAGGTAGTAGGTGCCCCGGTAGCCCCTCTCTTTGAGTCGGCGCATCATCGCGTTGATGTCGTCGGGGGTAAGCAGGTCGGCGTGGACGGTGGTCCGCACTTCGAAATCGAAGCCGATGCCGATAAGGTAGTCGAGGGTCTGGCTGAAGCGCAGGTACTGGCTCGACCCGGTGATGTAGCCGAACTTGGCGCTTTCGGCTTTGTAGTCGAGGGCGATATAGTCGACGAGTCCCTCTTCGACAAGCTCACGGATCCGCTCGGGTTTGAGACCGTTGGTGTCGAGTTTGACGTCAAATCCCAGCGCCTTGATCTCGCGGCAGACGGGGACCAGGTCCCGGAGGGTCGGCTCCCCGCCGCTGAGGACCACCCCGTCGAGCAGCCCGACGCGCCGTTGCAAAAAGGCCAGGAGCTCTTCGAGGGTGTAACGCCCCTCCGACGCGAAAACGATGTCGCTGTTGTAGCAGTACATGCAGCGCATGTTGCACCCGGCGAACCAGGCGATGGCCGCCAGTTTGCCGGGATAGTCCAGGTGGGTGAAGGGGCTGATGTCGTAGATGATCCTGCCGCCGTTACCGCTCGACAAAGTGCTTCCTTTGGCGGTGTTCCCCTTTTTTGCCGATGTTGAAACTCTCCACCGGCCGGTGGTATCCCATGACACGGGTGTAGACGGTGCATCGGGTGCGCTTGTTTTCCAGTTTTTCCAGAATTTTCTCTCGGTTCATGGTTGGCTCCTTGTGTGAGGTTTACGAGGCTGCCGCCTCTTCGTCATCGTCGTCGATGACGTCGTCCCATGTGAGCAGCAGCTCCTCGTCGCATTTGGGACAGTATTCGTGCTCGCCGGGGATGTACCCGTGGCGGGGGCAGACCGAAAAGAGGGGGGTGACAGTAATGTAGGGAAGGCGGAAGTTGGTGATCACCTTCTTGATCAGGTTTCGGCACGCTTCGGGGGAGCTGATGCGTTCGCGCATGTAAAGGTGCAGCACCGTGCCGCCGGTGTATTTGCACTGCAGCTCGTCCTGGAGCTCGAGCGCCTCGAAGGGGTCTTCGGTCCAGTCGACGGGGATCTGGGAGGAGTTGGTGTAATAGATGTTCTCTCCTTCGCCGGCCTGGATGATGCCCGGGTAGCGCTTTTTGTCCTCTTTGGCGAAGCGGTAGGTGGTCCCCTCGGCGGGCGTGGCTTCGAGGTTGTAGAGGTTGCCGCTTTTTTCCTGGTAGGTTTTGAGCTTTTCGCGCATGAAGTCGAGGAGTTTGATGGCGAACCGCCGCCCCCAGGGCGTGGCGATGTTTTCAGTATCGCCGGTAAAGTTGCGTATCATCTCGTTCATGCCGTTGACGCCGATGGTGGAGAAGTGGTTGTTGAAACCGGGCAGGTAGCGTCTGGTGTAGGGAAAAAGGCCCCGGTCGTAGAGCTCCTGGATAAAGGCGCGTTTTTTCTCCAGCGTGGAGGCGGCCATGTCCATCAGCTCCTGAAGCCGGGCCATCAGGGCCGCCTGATCCCCTTTGTGGACGAAGCCCAGCCGGGCCATGTTGATCGTCACGACCCCGATGCTGCCGGTCATCTCCGCGCTGCCGAAAAGTCCGCCGCCCCGTTTGAGAAGCTCACGCAGATCGAGCTGCAGCCGACAGCACATGCTGCGCACATGGCCGGGTTTGTAGGCCTCTTCGTTGGGGACGAGATTGCCCTGTTCGTCGCGTTTGTACTGGCTGCCGATGAAGTTTTGGAAATAGCTCGAACCCACCTTGGCCGTGTTTTCGAAGAGGATGTCGGTGTTTTCGCCGTACCAGTCGAAATCTTCGGTGATGTTGACGGTGGGGATGGGGAAGGTAAAAGGCTGGCCGGTGCTGTCGCCTTCGGTCATCACTTCGTAGAAGGCGCGGTTGATGAGGTTCATCTCTTTCTGGAAATGTCTGTATCGAAGCTGATCGAGCCCGGTGAGGGCCGGATCGCGCTCTTTGGCCGCCGCCAGCAGCGCCGCATCGTCGATCCCTTCGAAAAGGTGGCGCTGGGCGCGGGTGGGGGTCTGCTCTTTGAGATCTTCGGGGACCGTCCAGTCGATGGTGATGTTGGTAAAGGGGCTCTGTCCCCAGCGGGCGGGGACGTTGAGGTTGTAGACGAAGCTGCGGATCGCCTTTTTGATCTCGGGATAGGGGAGTCGGTCCTTGAAGACGTAGGGGGCCAGGTAGGTATCGAAAGAGCTGAAAGCCTGCGCCCCCGCCCATTCGCTCTGCAAAATCCCCAGGAAGTTGGCCATCTGCCCCAGGGCTTCGCGGAAGTGGTTGGGCGGGCGGCTTTCGACCCGGCCCCGCACGCCGTTGAATCCTTCATCGAGCA
>Ga0256843_1001998_pt1 | contig 15307 bp, 19 predicted proteins | sample AlvinellametaG_FD_191572 | JGI IMG/M metagenome (GOLD analysis project Ga0256843, IMG submission 191572) | Pompeii worm associated microbial communities from hydrothermal vent at the East Pacific Rise, Pacific Ocean - Alvinella | ecosystem: Host-associated > Annelida > Integument > Unclassified ... | reverse complement strand
GTTCTTTTAGGTATGTTATATCATTTGTTTCTATATATTTTTGATAAGCATTTAGAGAGTTTTTAGAATCGATTATTATTTCTCTTTCATCAGGTAAATAAACTATTACGTCAGGTCTATAACTTTTATCTTCACCATCTAAAACTACTTCTTTTTTATATTCATATCCTTCTCTAAGACCACTAAGTTCTAATACTTTATATAGCACCATTTCACCCCAAGTCCCTTGAGTTTTCACTTCTCCTTTTAGTGCTTTTGTAAGATTTTGTGCTTCAGTTGATAGTTGTGTGTTTAATTCTTTTAGGTTTTTAAGTTCATTAAATAAAGCACCTATTTTTTCTGTTTCATTTTTATTTAATGTTTCTATTTTTTCTTTAAAATCTTTTATTTGTGTATGTAATGGATTTAATATTTCAGAAAATGAAAGTTTACTTTTTTTTGTAGTATCTTCTAATATTTCATTTGCTAAATTTTTAAATTCTATTTTTAAATTTTCTTTATTTTCTTCTAAAAGTTTTAATTTTTCTTGCATAGATTTTGTTTGTTCTTCTAGTTTTATTTCTAATTCTTTTATTGTTTGTTTATCTTGAATATTTTCTTGTTGTAATTGTTCATATTTTTCTTCAATATGGGATATGTTTTCTAAATTTTCTAATAATGCAGATTTTTCTATTTCTAAACTAGTAATAATGTTATTCTTTTGGTCTAATTCTTTTTTGAATGATTCTATTTGTTTATTTTGTATGATTAATTGTTCTTTTTGTGAATCTAATTTTGTAATATTTTTTGAATTTTCTATTTCCAAAGAGTGTATTTTGTGTTGTAAAGAATCAATATTTTCTTGTAATGATGAAATATTATTATTTTTTTCTTCTAATTCACTATTTAATTTTTCTATTTTTTCATTGTTTTTAGAGATTTTTGAATTTAATTTTACGATATAAATAATCATTAATATTATTACAAATAGTATCAATATTATGGGAATTATTGGTTGCATTATATAATCCTTTTGTAGTTTATTTACAATTATATTATAATTACAAAACAATAACAACAAAAGGAGAATATATGTTAAAAAAACTTACAAAATTAGCATTAGTTGGATTTGCGGGTAGTATGTTACTTGCTTCATCTCTTCAGGCGAAGACTATTAGATGGAAATTAGCTATGACATGGCCAAGTACTCTTACTCCACTTGCATCTCCTCCTATTAAATTAGCAAAACTTATCAAAAAAATGAGTGATGGTAAATTTATTATTAAAGTAGAAGGAAAAGAAAAACATAAAGCTCCACTTGGAATTCTTGATATGGTAAAAGGTGGAATGTATCAAATGGGGCATAGTGGTAGTTATTATTGGAAAGGAAAAGATATAAACACTGTATGGTTTACAACTATCCCTTTTGGTATGACTATGGCTGAACAATATGCATGGTTTTATTATGCAGATGAAAATCACGATGGTAAACCAGATGGTATGGAATATATGAAAAAAGTATATGATAAATTTGGTGTATTATCATTCCCTGGAGGAAATACAGGTGTGCAAATGGGTGGATGGTTTAGAAAACCTATCAATTCAGTTGCAGATTTAAAAGGGCTTAAAATGAGAATACCAGGACTTGCTGGAGAAGTAATGGCAAAACTTGGTGTAAAAGTAACAAATATTCCAGCAGGTGAATTATATACATCACTTGATAGAGGAGTAATTGATGCTCTTGAATGGGTAGGCCCTGGAATGGATATTAAAATGGGATTTCATAAAGTTGCACCATATTATTATACAGGGTGGCATGAACCAGCTAGTGAAATGCAGTTCTTAATTAATAAAAGAGCATGGAAAAAACTTCCTAAAAAATATCAAACAATGTTAGTAACTGCTATGAGAGCTGTAGCTGCTGATATGTATTATGAAAATTTTGCAATGAGTGCAAATGCATGGGCTAAAATGAAAAAAGATTATCCAAATATCAAAGTAAGAACTTTTCCAAAACCAGTATTAAAAGCTATGTATAAAGCTACTCAAGAAGTATTACAAGGATATGCATCTAAAAATAAACTATTTGCAGAAATTTGGGCAAATCAAAAAGCTTGGATGAAAAAAGCAAGACCTTGGACTATGATGAGTGAATATTATTATCTTAAAGCAAGTAAAGAAGTAGAAGGGAAATAATCCCTTTGCTTTTTATTTAAATGCTGTTTATTTAAAGGAAATCGATGGAAAAATTAGATAATTTTTTTGAAAAATTAAACATTATAATAGGTAAAATTTTATCTATATTTATGGTTTTACTTATTATAAATGTGTTTTATGATGTAGTTAGTAGATATTTTTTTGATGGTGGAAGCATCGCTATGCAAGAACTTGAATGGCATATTTTTGGGATTATTATCCTTTTTGGAATGAGTTATACTCTAAGAGAAGAAGGACATGTAAGAGTTGATTTTTTATATAACAATTTTTCACCCAGAACACAAGCACTTATAAATATATTTGGGACTATATTTTTTATTATTCCTTTAGCTTTATTTATTATTTATGGTAGTTATGATTTTGTAATGGATAGTTATACAACACATGAAATTAGTGAAGACCCAGGTGGACTTACACATAGATGGATTATAAAAGCTATGATACCTCTTAGTTTTATATTTTTAATAATCACTTCTATTGGATATATAATAAAAAATATAATTATTTTTAAGACAAATAAAAAAATAAAAGAGGATATAGAGATATGACTGGTTTAGTAATGTTTATAGCAGCATTATTAATGCTGATAATAGGATTTCCGGTAGCTTTTACATTTGGAGCAGTAGCACTTATTTTTGGAGCGATTGCTGCATATTTTGAACTAGCACAAGATGGTGTAGTTATGTTTGCAGATTGGGCTGATGAATTTATGAGTATGTTTTCTATGATGCCTTTTAGGATATATGCTATTATGGGAAATAAGATATTAATAGCAATTCCTTTATTTATTTTTATGGGGATAGTACTTGAAAAAAGTGGAATAGCTCAAAGATTACTTGAGAGTATGGGGACTTTATTTGGAAAAGTAAGAGGAGGGCTTGCAGTTTCTACTGTAATTATTGGTACAATGCTTGCAGCAAGTACAGGAGTTGTAGGTGCTAGTGTAGTAGCTATGGGTGTGATTGCGCTTCCTGTAATGCTAAAGCATGGATATAATAAAGGGATTGCTACAGGAACTATTTGTGCTAGTGGGACACTTGGACAGATTATTCCACCAAGTATAGTATTAATTATTTTAGCTGATGTATTTTCTCAGCCAGTAGGGGATTTATTTAAAGCAGCAATACTTCCAAGTGTGTTTTTGGTGGGTGCTTATATTATTTATATTTTAATAATAGCAAATATCAAAAAAGATATAGCTCCAGCTATGAAAGATGTAAAAATTAGTTTTAGAAATATAGTTACTTCGCTTATTCCTCCATTAGTATTGATTATTTTAGTATTAGGTAGTATTTTTGCAGGTATTGCTACAGCTACAGAGAGTGCAAGTGTTGGTGCCATAGGGAGTTTGATATTAGCTGCTTTTTATAAAAAGTTTAATTTAAAATTAGTAGAAACAGCATCTATTGAAGCAGTAAAAACTACATCGATGGTATTTGCTATTTTAATAGGTGCTACAGCATTTAGTATGGTATTTACTTATAGTGGTGCTGATGGTTTAGTAGAAGACTTTTTAACTTCACTTCCTCATGCAAAAATGCTTTTTATTTTCTTAGTGATGGCTATTATTTTCTTTTTAGGATTTTTTATTGATTTTATCGAGATTAGTTATATTGTTATTCCTATTTTACTTCCAGTTGCAGATAGTTTAGGGATAAATCCTGTTTGGTTTGCTATTTTAATAGCTATGAATCTTCAAAGTTCATTTCTTACACCACCATTTGGATTTAGTTTGTTTTATCTAAGAGGTGTAGCACCCAAAGAAGTAACTACTATTGATATTTATAAAGGAGTAGTGCCATTTATTTTAATCCAAGTATCGATTTTAGCTATGATGGTATTTTTCCCTCATATATTTGGATTTTGATAGAATCAAAAAAAAGATTCTATTTTTTTCTGAAGTAATTCTATATCAATAGGTTTTGATAAAATTTCTATGTTTTCTAGATCAGAAAAATCTAGAAATTCATCATCTTTTCCATGTGCTGAAACTAAGATAATTTTTTGATGTTTATTTATCTTTTTTATATTTCTAGCCATTGTTAAACCATCCATATTAGGCATAGAAATATCACTAATTACAATATCTGGGTGGTATTTTTTGTATTTATCAAGTCCATCTAATCCGTCTGCAGATATATATAATTCTGAAGTGACATTTTTTAAAAATAATTCCATAAATGTACGAGTGTTTTTATCATCTTCTACGTATAAAATTTTAATTTTTGACATTATTTTTGTAGCCCTTTTTTATGTTTTGGTTTATGTTTAGAAGTATTATATCAGAAAAAGATGAATATTGTAGTAATAATTTAAATTATATAAAAAAGAAAAAGTTCTTTAGAACTTTTTTACTTTAGAATAATTCTAGCGTTTATTGGTTGGATAGGTCTATTATTTTTATGCATAATTTTTTCAAATTCTTTGATTTGTGTTTCACTCATTTCTACAGGAGTCTTAAGTACAAACCATCTAACACCTTCACTACAAGGAGGAGTAGTAAGTGAACCATTAAATCTATAATAATCTAATTTTTTAGGTAATAAATCTTTTGCTTTTAGATTTGCTTTACATATATTTTTATAATTTCCAGCATGTTTTGGCATATTATTGATTAATTTTTGCATTGTTGCATTATATTTTCCATTTTGAAACATTAGAGATATTACAGCTAGTTCACCATTTTTTGAAGAATGAACAAAATGTGCTTCCATTGGAAAATGTTTTCCATTTATTGTATTTTCACTAGGTGTGTGAAAATGAAATTGTAGTAAATTAAATTTTTTTCCGTCTATATATAATGTAGCACCTTTTTTCATTTTTGCTTTTAATGTATGTCCATTATTTAAAAACTCATACGCTTTTACATTATATTCTAATTTAAGTGGTTGAAGATTCGCTTTTATTTCATTTGTAATATTGATAGGTGATTGATTTTTACCTATTTTACACATTTTGTATTCCGATTTTAAATCACCCCAATGACTAGGTCCATATTCACCAGTATATCCCCATTGAGCATGATTTGATGCAAATAAACTTCCTATAGCAAATAAACTTAATAATATTTTTTTCATTTTTATCCTTTATTTTTGTTTTTGTAATGGAAGTTTAATCAAAATAGGAGAATAATACTCTTATTTAAAAGAGTTATAAGTAAAATTTATATATTAGTGTTGTTTTGTAATATTAAAATTTCAAATTCTAAATAGTTTAATGGATAGTTTTCTATTAATTGTTTTAATTGTTTGTATGATAATTTTTTTTCTCCACTACTTACACCACTTCTTTTAATATATCTAAACATTTCTAATTTATCATCAAATTGTAGAGAGTAATTTAATATTTCTATTTTTGGATTTAGAATTTTAGAATATTTAATAATATCTTCTTTTGAGTGGATTGGTGAAGTTATATTTGCTATTTTATGAATAGTTTTGAATGTATTAGCAGTAAATATAGCTAGCAAATAAGGTTTATTTAGATTTTTAATATTTTTAAAAATAAAATCTAAATCATTTGCCCATTGAAGTGCTGAAAATGAAACTAAAATATCAAAGTTTTGTTTTTTTATAAAATTCCAACATTCAATTGTATTAAAATCATAATTAAAAACATTATGATGTGGATGTAGTTTTAACATATTATTACTAAAATCAATACCTATATAATTTTTGGGTGTTATAAATTCTAATAAAGCACCATTTCCACATCCTAAATCTAAGATAGATTTGTTATTTAATTGTTTTGAATATTTTTTGATTATTTGTTTTTGAATTATATTTTTTTGTTTGTATTCTGTTGCAAATTTTGAAAATTCTCTTTTTACCATTTTTTTCTTTTTTTTTGTTATAATTCTATCAAAAAAAGGATAGAAATTGACATCTACACTTATTGTAATTCAAATTATTTTGTCAGTAATTATTGCTGGACTAGTATTAATGCAAAAATCTTCTTCAATTGGGCTTGGGGCTTATAGTGGAAGTAATGATTCTCTTTTTGGAGCGAAAGGACCTGTAAACTTTTTACAAAAAGCAACATTTGTAATTGGACTTTTATTTGTAATAAATACTTTAACACTAGTATATATTTATAACGAACAAAAAACAGATACAGTTTTAAATAATGTAAAAATAGAACAAAAAGCACCACAAACTCCATCTTCTCCAGTACCATCAGCACCAGTTAAATGAGACTAATATTTTTTCTTTTACCCCTTTTTTTATGGGGTGATGCACACATATTTTTATATCATCGTTTTAATGACCATAGACACTTATATACAAATACTGATATTAAAGTATTGATTCGTCAGTTTGAGTATTTAAAAACACATGGTTATAAAGTAGTAGATAGCAGAGTATTACTGCAAAAAGCAAAAAATGGAGAAAATGTAGATAAATTAGTAGCATTTCATATTGATGATAGTTTTAAATCTTTTTATAAATATGCACTTCCAATTTTTAAAAAATATCATTATCCGTTTACATTATTTGTATATGTAGAAGGTACTCAAAAACATTTTGGTGATTTTATGGATTGGGATCAAATAAGAGAAGTTGCTAAATATGGGGATATTCAGTGTCATTCTTATGCTCATCCTCATTTAACGAAATTAAATAATTTAGAAATAATTGATGATACTATGAAAGCTTTGAATATTTTAAGGGGAAAAGCTTATAAAATAGATAGTTATGCTTATCCATATGGGGAGTATAATAAAAGAGTAAAAAATATACTTTCACCACTTTTTACATATATATATAATCAAAACGAAGGTGCCATAGATAAAAATGTAGATTTCAAAGATGTAGCTAGAATTGCTCTAACAGGTGATGTGAAAATAGCAAATAGACTTAATATCAAAAATTTAAATGTAGAAAATCTACAAGTTATAGTAAAAAATAATATAATAACAAAAGTTTCAGGAAAAGTGCCTTATAAAAAAATAGAAATTTATATTACAAAATTAGGTTGGAAATGGGTGAGTACTAAAAATGGATATTTTAGTTATACTCCAAATTTCAAACTTAAAAAATTTAGAAATAGAGTTATTTTGAGATATAATAATTCAATTAAAGGTGTAATGATTACAAAAGAGATTAAAAATAAATAATTTTAATCTTTTTTGTTTCGTTTTTATTTAATTCAAAACTTGCATTTTGAAAATTTGGTTTGTTAAATAGATTTATTTTTTTATAATTTGTAAAACCTATCCCTTCTTTTGGAAGCATAAATCCTTTATCAATTTTTCCATTTTTATTTTCATCATGTATAGCAGAAATAGCATATTTACCTTTTGGAATATTTTTAAATATAATATTAGCAGAATTGTTTTTTATTATAGCGGTTTGTTTTTTAATATATTTATTTAGATTTTTATCTGGTATAGAATTTTTATTGTTATATAAAAAGAATTCTACAACCCCTTTTGAGTTTCTTAGATTATCTACAGATACTTTTATATTAAATCCATATGCATTTAATAATACAAATAAAACTACTAAATATTTCATTTTATTATCTCTATTACTTTATCACTGTTTTCAAATACAGTTTTTACCATTTCTTGAAATCTTTTTGGAAATGATTTTATATCTTCTTCTTTTGCATCAGGTTTGATAGCACTTTTTAAAATCTCCATAGGATTAACTACTTTTTTTGGTCTATAATTTACATATACTTTTTGATTTGTATCTGTTCTGGTAAAACATACATCAGCATCAATATTAGCATTAAAAAAAAGTAAATCTCTTCTATTAAATTTACCAGTAGGAATCCCACCAAATCCAAAATCACTAGTAGCACCAGTAATCACAGATAGCACATTTCCTACTACTCCAGTATTATCGTCTGTTGGTGTTTTTTTTAATTCTACTTTTATATAACCTCTTTTAGGCAGTTCATCTTTAAATAATTCTTTTAATCCATATAATGCTATTAAATATGCTCCTGCTACTGTAGCACAACTATGTCCTGCTACTTTTACTATATCAAGATAACTAATATCTATTTTCCCATCATTAACTCCTAAAAATTCACTCAAATCATCATATACTATTATCTTTTCTATTTCATCAAAAAATTTTGGATATTGCATAATTTCTCCCTTATTTGTATTTGATTACATTATATCATACTTTTAAAGTAAAGCAATTTTATAGTATAATAACATATAAAAACTAAGGAGAGAATAAATGTTAAACGAAATTTATGAAAACACAAAAGAACATATGGAAAAATCAATAGAAGCATTAAAACATGACTTAAATACATTAAGAACAGGTAAAGTATCAACAGCAGTAGTAGAAAATATAAAAGTAGATTATTATGGAAATCTAACACCACTTAATCAAGTAGGTTCAGTTTTAGCAATAGATGCTACAACTATTCAAATTAATCCTTGGGAAAAAAATTTATTAAAAGATATCGAACATGTAATTCAACAAGCAAATATTGGAGTAAATCCAAATAATGATGGTGATACTATTAAATTATTTTTTCCACCAATGACAGAAGAAGAAAGAAAAAAACAAGCAAAAAAAGCTAAAGAATTTGCTGAAAAAGCAAAAATTGCAATCAGAAATATTAGAAGAGATAGTAATGATAAAGTAAAAAAATTATTAAAAGATAAAGAAATTACAGAAGATGATAGCAAATCTGCATTAGATGAAATTCAAAAAATCACAGATAGTTTTGTTGCAAAAGTAGATGATATTGTAGCTAAAAAAACTGATGAGATTATGAAGGTTTAATATGGATTTAAAAAAAATATATGAAGAAAATGAAGCCCTTTTAACAGGGCATTTTAAACTTAGTAGTGGAAAACATAGCACAAACTATCTTCAAAGTGCAAAAGTTTTAGAAAACCCACAAGTAGCAGAAAAATTACTTGCTGAGGTTGCTAGACAAATTAAAGAATATGGATTAAAAATAGATAAAGTTTGTTCACCTGCTATTGGAGGGCTTTTAGCTGGATATGAATTAGCTAGACAATTAGGAGTTAATTTTATATTTGCTGAAAGAGTAAATGGTGTAATGACTATTAGAAGAGGATTTGAAGTAAAAAAAGGTGAAAAAATCCTTATTTGTGAAGATATTATTACAACAGGGGGAAGTGCTCTTGAGGCAGCTGCTGAAGTTGAAAAACAAGGTGGTGAGATAGTTGGTTTTGCAGCTATTGCAAATAGAGGATTATGTAAAAGAGTTGGAAGTGATATGACTCCAAAACCAGAATGTAAATTACCTAAGAGTTTACCATTTTTTGCTATTGATGATTTTATTTTTGAAACTTATGACCCAGAAAATTGTCCAATGTGTGCAGAAGGTAGTGAAGCTATCAAACCTGGAAGTAGAGGAAACTAATGAGTTGTCCTCTATGTAATCCTACAAATGAAAATGTGATTAAAAATAATGATTTATTTAGAGTTATTTTAGTCGATGAAATTCCTGGATTTGTAAGAATTATTTTGAACAAACATGTTGCAGAATTTAGTGATTTAAGTTTTGATGAATATGAACAAATTTCAAAAGAAGTGTATAAAATTGAAAAAATAGTTAGAGATACTATAAAACCAGATAAAATAAATATTGCTAGTTTAGGTAATTATGTGCCACATTTGCATATTCACATAATTCCAAGATTTAAAAAGGATTCTTGGTTCCCAGATAGTATATGGAGTAATCCTCATAGAAAATATGAATATAATATTTCTTCAACTCAAATAAATGATTTAATTTCTCAAATTAAAAATTTTTAAGTAAAACATATAAATATAACAAGGGGAGTGTATGGGATTATTTAGTGTTAAAAATAGTGTAAAGTGTAGATGTAAATGAGATTAAATCTTAGTTTATATTATTTTTTCTTTTTTGCACATGTTGGTATTTATGTTATTTTTTTACCTTTATATTTTAAAGATTTAAATTATACTCCACAAGAAATAGGAATATTGTTTGCCGCGTTGCCAATTAGTCGTTTTATAACCCCTTTTTTCTTTCAAGATAAATCGATAACTCCAAATATTTTTAAGATATCATTATTGATATCAGCAATTATGCCATTATTTTTGTTTATTAATAATTTTTATGTTTATTTGATTGTATTTATTATTTTAGGAATTGTATATGCAATTAATTTACCATATATAGAAGCGATAGCTATAAATTCTCTTAAAGGAGAATATGGTAAAGTAAGATTATGGGGGAGTATAGGGTTTTTAGCAGTTGCTTTAGGTGGAAGTTATTTTTCTATTAATATTATTTTGTTATATTTTATTATAAATATTTTAAATGCTTATTATGGGTATAAGTTTGTTGATTTTAAATTTAGTATAAAAAAACACTTCGAAAAAATAAATTTACTAAAAGAATGGCAATTTTGGTTAGCACTTATTTTACTGCAAATTTCTTTTGGTGGATTTTATAACTTTTTTACTATTTATAATTTACAACATGGAATACCAAAAGAGATAAATGGTTGGCTTTGGACTATAGGTGTGGTAGCTGAAGTTGTGATTTTTATATACCAATATAAATTTTTACATAAAAACAATGCACTTTTTTACATAAAACTTTCATTATTAATGACTGCTATTCGTTGGTTTGGCTTTTATATTTTTAGTGGTAATGTATTTATGATAGCTATATTGCAAATATTACATCTATTTTCATTTGCAGTTTTTCATACAGCAGCACTTATGTATGTGTCAACTAAATACAAAAATCAAACATTAGCACAACAATTTTATTCTGGTATAGGATATGGAATAGCTGCATTTTTAGGATCAATTATTAGTGGATATTTATATGGAAAAAATCTGTTTTTATATGAAAGTTTGATAGTATTTATAGGATTTTTAGTATTATTATCTAAAAAAGATTAAATAAAAGGATATATATGAAATATTTATTGATGTTTTTAATAGTTGTTTTTTCTTATTCAAAAACAATTGTAGCGACATATAAAGCTAAATATGGATGGTTTGGTACTATAGCTATATCAAAAGCAATATACAAAATAGATAAAAATAATAATTACAAAATCATGATAACAGTACAAACAAAAGGTATTGTAGCTAGTATGACACATGATCTGGAACAAACATATATTAGTGAGGGAAAAATTGTAGACAATGTTTTAGTCCCTATTCATTATATTATGGATATAAAAAAACATGGTGATGATTATTATAGAATTTATATTTTTGATCATAAAAATAAAACTGTATTAAAAAAAAGATTTAAAAATGGTAAATTCACAAAACAAAATAAATATTATTATGCACCAGATGATATTTTAAGTCTTTATTGGAATTTACCTGTTTATTTAAAAGAAAAAAAAGATATTTATACTTTTTATGCAATTGGTGGTAGAAAAAATGATGGAAGAGTAGATGTAAGTTTTCCAAATAAAGATGAATTAAAAAAATTACAAAAAACATTTGTAACAAAAGGTTTATATGTGAAACTAAATCTTTATAATAAAGTTTTTGCAGGTGATAAAGGGATTTTATATTTAGTTATTAATCCAAATAATTGGGTTACATTAGCAGGTATGGTAAAAAATGTTCTTAAAATTGGGAATTTAAAAGGTAAAATAGATAAGTTTAGTATAGATTCAGAAGAATAAAAAAGTTTTTATTATGTTACTAAACAAAGGAGAAAATTATGGATAATTTAAGTGTTTTTGCATTAGTTATGGGAGTACTTATAATGGCTGGACTTGTAACTTATTTAAAAGAAGAATATTAGACTGAATAGAGAAAAAATAAAGTTTCAAACTAAGTTTGGTTTTGATATAATTTGTTAGTTTTTAGAAAAGTTTATACTATATTTTATCTATTTATTAAATGCTTTTTTTTCTATAAAAATACCGTTATTTTTTGCCCCCATATCGATAGCTATAGAAAGTTTCATGATATCCCTTTTTTAGTAATTATAGCAAATTTTGCTATAATAAAAATAAAAAAAAGTAGAGTTTAATGAATCAAAATATAGAAGATTTTAAGTTTCCAAAAGTAAAAATTTATGAAAGAAAAATAAAACTTAAATATGAAAATACTATAATTATAGGTCCAAAAGGTGTGGGTAAAACATTTCTTATTTTAGATTTTTTAAAGGATTTTAAAGGAAAATTTATTTATATAGATTTAAACGATCCAAGAGAAAAAAGGCTTGATTTAAGTAGTTATGATTTAGTTATTTTAGAAAATTATAATCGTTTTTTTCCATTACCAAATACAACTACATTTTTAACTTCTACAACAGATATTAGTATTAGAGGATTCAAAAAAATAGAACTTACAAATTTGGATTTTGAAGAATATTTTTCATTTGATAGACATCAAAATATTACTCATTCATTTAGTTATTTTCTTACAGATGGTAATTCTCCAGAATTACTTTTTTTAGATGATTTTTTTAAGGCTAAAAAATTACAAGATAATATTAGATTAATGCCATATGATTATGATATTTTGAAATTTCTTTTTTCACATATAGGAGAAAAATTTTCTCTTTATCAAATTTATCAAATTTTAAAGAGAAATAAAAAAATATCAAAAGATAAATTTTATAATGAAATAGAAACATTACAAAAAGATAAAGTAATATTTTTAGTAGATAAATTTGCATCTAGTAAAGCACCTAAAAAAGTGTTTAGTTATAATTTTGGTTATAAAAATGCTTTGACTTATGATAAAAATGTACTTGGAATTTTAGAAAATATGGTGTTTTTAGAACTTGATGATGAGGTTTATTATTTAGATAATGCGAGTTTTTATTTACCTGAATTAGGAAAAATTATTTTGGTATATCCTTTTATTACAGAGATACAATTGATAGAAAGATTAAAAAAGTTGCCAAAAAAAATAGATTTTGATATTATAGAAGTTGTTACTATATCAAATGAATTTGATTTAGAATATAAAAATAAAAAAGTGGAGGTAAAACCATTTTGGGTATGGTCATTTGTGGAATAGATGAAGCTGGTCGTGGTCCTATAGCAGGTCCTCTTGTGATGGCAGGAGTAATTTTAAAAGAAAATATTAATGGTTTAAGAGACAGTAAAAAACTAACAGAAAAAAAAAGAGAACTACTCTTTGATGAAATAAAACAAAAATCATTATTTAAAATAGTAGAAGTAGATAATAAAACTATCGATGAAAAAGGTTTAAGTTGGTCTATTAATTATTGTTTAAATGAGATAGTTAATTCATTAAAAGCAGATAAATATATTTTTGATGGAAATAGTAAGTTTGGAGTAGAGGTACTAGAAACTATGGTAAAAGGTGATGATAAAGTTACTGAAATTAGTGCAGCTAGTATTTTAGCTAAAGTGACAAGAGATAGATTTATGAAAAGTATAGCTAGTAAATATCCAAATTATTCTTTTGCAAAGCATAAAGGATATATAACAAAACAACATATATCAGAGATTATAGAATTTGGATATAGCGATATTCATAGAAAAAGCTATAAATTAAAAGCATTAAATCAAAAAACATTATTTTAAGGAGTTAGATTGAAGAAGTTATATTCGATTATATTTTTTATAAATACATTAATGGCAGGATTTCCAGAATCTTATTATAAATTGCCAATAAAAGAACAAAAAAAAGAATTTAAAAAAATCTTAGTACCTATGGTAGAAAAAGAAAATCAAAAAATATTAAAAGAAAGAAATGAGGTTATTAAAATTTTTAAAGACCCATATTTTATAATGAATACTGAAGAAAGATTAAAATTAGCTAAACTTGCAAAAAAATATAAAATTAAAGACATATATAATAAAGAAGAATTTCTAAAAAAAATAGATACAATACCAGTTGATTTAGTATTAGCTCAAGGAGCAGTTGAGAGTGCTTGGGGTAGGAGTTATTTTGTGAGAGAAGCTAATAATATGTTTGGAGAATGGGATTATAGTGGTAGAGGTATGATACCGAGACGTAGAGATCCTGGTAAAACTCATACAATTAGAGTTTTTAAATCATTAGAAGATTCTTTAGCTTCTTATATGAGAAATCTAAATAGAAATCCAGCATATAAAGAATTTAGAGAACTTAGATATCAGTATAAAAAAGAACATAAACCTTTTAGTGCAGAAGTAGCAGCAACTACATTAAAAAGATACTCTCAACTTGGAGATGAATATGTGAAAATGTTAAAAGTAATGATAAAACAATTTAAAAGAAATTAAAGGATATTATATGAATGAAAAATTATTTTTAATGATAAATAATTTTGCAGGGCACAATCATTTTTTAGATTTATTAGGTATATTTTTAGCAAAAGGGATGCCTTATTTTTTTATTTTAGTTGAGATATATTTGTATTTTATAGCAAAACATAAAAAAGAAGCACTTTTTGCTTTTTATAGTGTAGTTGTTGCACTTACGATTAGTTTTTTAGTTTCGTTAGTATATATTCATAATCGTCCATTTATGGATAATTTAGGAGTAGCCTTAATTCATCATAAAGCAGATACATCTTTTCCTTCGGACCATACAACATTTTTATTTGCTATTGCTTGGAGTTTTATGTTTTTTAAAGTTAGGTTTTGGAGTATGTTTTTAATATTAGCATTATTTGGTGGATTAGCTAGAGTTTATGTTGGAGTGCATTACCCATTTGATATTTTAGGTGGTATTGTTATAGGATTAGTTGGTGCTAGTATTATTTATATTTTAAGAGAAAAATTAGAAAAAATAAGTGAATTTATTCTAATTTTAGAAAATAAAATTTTTAAAGGTAAAATATAAAGTTTTTAACTTTTATTTCATTTCAATAAGATAGAATAGTTTTTATTACGGATTTTATTATATTTTTATTCGTAAAGTGCTATAATTTGAAAAAATTTAAAAAGGATAGACAATGAGAAGTGATGAAGTAAAAAAAGGGTTTAATAGAGCTCCACATAGAAGTTTATTTAGAGCTACTGGTCTTAAAGATGAAGATTTTGATAAACCATTTATTGGTGTAGCTAATAGTTTTATTGAGATTATTCCTGGACATTTTTTCTTAAATAAATATTCAGAAATTATTAAAGATGAGATTAGAAAAAATGGGTGTGTTCCATTTGAATTTAATACAATTGGTGTAGATGATGGTA
>Ga0256843_1001997_pt1 | contig 15310 bp, 20 predicted proteins | sample AlvinellametaG_FD_191572 | JGI IMG/M metagenome (GOLD analysis project Ga0256843, IMG submission 191572) | Pompeii worm associated microbial communities from hydrothermal vent at the East Pacific Rise, Pacific Ocean - Alvinella | ecosystem: Host-associated > Annelida > Integument > Unclassified ... | reverse complement strand
TTGTCTTGGTGGATATATGGGGATTTTAGGTGATAATGAAGTAGCCATCTCAACAACAAACAGAAACTTTGTTGGTCGTATGGGAAGCCGTTCTTCAAAAGTGTATTTGGCAAACTCTGCTGTTGCAGCATATTCTGCTATTACAGGCTATATTAGTGACCCTAGAGAGATCTAATCTCTAATTTCTCACTATTTTTCGCTATAATACGGCAAAATTACATTTTAAGGTAAAAGAATGAAAAAAATCCTTCTTAGCACAGCACTTTTAATTGCAAGTGCAGCAATGGCTCAAGATTACAAATACGAAGTTTCTCCAATGATTGGATATAACTTTGCTGAGGGTAATTTAGATATGAAAGACAACGGTTATTTTACTGGTGGTCTTGAACTTCAAGTAAACTCTGCTGATTCAAAAATTGCTCCTGAGTTTTCTCTTTATGTAGCTCCTGGTGCAGATTATGACAAAGCACAAACAGATACTGATATCTATCGTGGTGCTTTCAACGGTGTTTATACTTTTGATACAATGGGAAGCGTTATCCCTTTTGCAAAAGCTGGTTTAGGTTTAGAAAACTATACAACAAACAAATCTGGTAACAGAAACGGTTTCTTTGTAGATGCTGGTGCTGGTGTAAAAATCCCTTTTACAGAACAGTTAGCATTCAAAGCTGAAGCTATCTATATGGCAAAAGTAAACCATACTCACGCTGGAAATGCAGATAGCAACCTTATGACACTTGTTGGTCTTACATACTCTTTTGGTGCAATGCCTCAAAAAGAAGCTCCTGTAGTTGAAAAAGTTGTTGAAGAAACAGTTGTTGTTGTTGCTGCACCAAAAGATACTGATGGTGATGGTGTTATTGATTCACTTGATAAATGTCCAAATACTCCAGATAACTCTCTTGTAGATGCAACTGGTTGTGTTATCGTACTAGATGATGATCATGATGGTGTTTCAAATGCTGCAGACAAATGTCCAAATACTCCTGCTGGAACAAAAGTTGATGCAAGAGGTTGTGATGTAGATATGGATCATGATGGTGTACTTAACGATAAAGATTTATGTGCAAACACACCAATTGGGGCAACAGTAAATGTTGATGGTTGTCCAGCTGTAACAGATCTTCACATTAACTTTGAAAACAACTCATACAAAGTGAAAAAAGATTCTTACAATAACATTGCTGAATATGCTAAATTCTTAAAACATAACACAAACTACAGTGCTAAAATTGTAGGTTATACAGACAGTAGAGGTAGTGCTGCATACAACCAAAAACTTTCTGAAAAAAGAGCAAATGAAGTAAAAAGAATTCTTATTGCTGATGGTGTAAATCCTGCACAACTTTCTGCTGAAGGAAGAGGTGAAGCTAACCCTATCGCAAGTAATGCAACAGCTGAAGGGCGTGCTAAAAACAGAAGAATCGAAGCTGAGCTTATCAGACACTAATGATTCAAACTCCTTGTGTCATCTTTGCAGGTGGCAAAAGTTCTCGAATGAAAGAAGACAAATCTCTTCTTCCATTCGCTTCTTACTCAACTCTTTGTGAATACCAATATCAACGCCTCACCCATATTTTTCGTACAGTCTACATCATTACAAAAGATGCAAAAAAATTTCCTTTTCAAGCAAACTTTTTAGAAGAGATATCTCCTGTATATGCGCCTACTGTTGGCTTTGTTCATATACTCTCCACACTTCAAGAAGAAAAGGTTTTTGTTTTGAGTGTTGATGCACCCTTTGTCTCTCAAAAAGAGATAGAAACACTCCTCCAATACGATAATGATACTTACGATGCAACTGTTGCAAAAACACCTCAGGGTATTCAACCTTTATGTGGTATTTATCATAAAAGTATGCTCCCTATTTTTCAAAATATGCTAGCAACACATACTCATAAACTTACACAGGCACTCTTTACATGTAAGACACAATTTGTTTCATTTGAGAACACTGAAGCTTTTATGAATCTTAATTATCCAGATGAATACCAAAAAGCTCTTAAACTTAGCTATAATCTCTAAAAACTCACTAAAAAAGTTTATACTTACTTCTAAAATATACAAAGGTTTTTTTATGAAAAAGCATTTTCTTCTCTCTACTTTGCTCATTGGTTCTTTAAGCTTTGCACATAACTATAATTATGAAATCACCCCTCTCGTTGGCTACAATATTGCAGAGGGTAATATCCATGTTGATGATTATCTCAATTATGGTGCAGAGATACAATGGAATAATATCTCTCCATCTATCAAACCAGAATTTTACTTCCTTTATGGATGGTCTGATTACAATCTTCCAGCACTCTCAAGATGCTCTACAGATTTTACAAGAATTGGGATGCATGGTGTTTATGACTTTGACAGTTCAAGTCGTTTTGTTCCTTTCTTAAAAGCTGGTTTGGGGTATGAAAATCTTGGAAATATTGCATGTTCAAACAACCACAACAGTGCTTATGCCGATGCTGGTGCTGGGTTGAAAGTATTTGTACTTCCTCAACTTGCACTTAAAGCAGAAGCACTCTACTCTCTAAAGTACAATAGCAACAGATACGACAACAATCTCAATCTTCTTCTTGGGCTTACTTTCGCTTTTGACAAACAACGCTTTGTAAGGAAACTTCCTGAACCTGAAACTATTTATGATGATGATGAAGATGGTATCAGCAATCAAAAAGATCAATGTCCTAATACACCAGCTCACATTAAAGTTAATGCAAAAGGCTGCCCTTTAGATGATGACGAAGATGGTGTTTTTAACTATCTTGATCAATGTCCACACACACCATATGATGTAAAAGTTGATACAAAAGGATGTGAACTTGACAGTGATGGTGATGGTGTTGTTAACTCAAAAGATATGTGTCCACAAACACCTTTAGGTGCACAAGTAAATAAATATGGTTGTCCTCTTGATAGTGATGGAGATGGTGTTTTAAACAAAGATGACAAATGTCCAAATACACCTCAGGGAGTAGCTGTTGATACGCAGGGATGTCAAATTGATGATGATGGGGATGGCGTTTTAAACAAAGATGACAAATGTCCAAATACACCAAAAGGTCGCATGGTAAATGCTCAAGGTTGTCAAGTTGATGATGATGGAGATGGAGTTATTAACCTCCTTGATAAATGTCCAAATACACCTTTAGGTGCACAAGTCGATGCAAAAGGATGTGTTCATGAGATTAACCTCAATATCAATTTTGAAACAGGTTCTGCAAATATACGACCAGCTTCACTCCCTCGCATTAAAAAATTTGCAGAGTTCTTAAAATCTGTACCATTTTATAATGTTAATATTGTTGGACATACAGATAATGTAGGAACAAAAGCAAATAACTTGGCACTTTCTCAAAAACGGGCAGATATGGTAAAAAATCTTCTTGTTTATGAAGGAGTTGATCCAGATAGAATCACAGCAATCGGAAGAGGAGAAAGCCAACCTGTTGCTTCCAATAAAACAGCAAAAGGGCGTGCAAAAAATAGACGCATTGAGGCAATTTTAATAAAAAAACACTAAAAAAATGTGAGAGAAGTAGCAAAAAACAAAATTATTTTATGATATAATGGCTAAAAAAGAGAGTCTATTATTATGAATAATTTAACCCATTTAGATGAAAACCAACGACCAAAAATGGTCGATGTTAGCGATAAAAGCAACACAACCCGTGTTGCTGTTGCGAGTGGCTCTATAGAGATGAGCCAAGATGCTTACGATGCCATCGTTTCTGAAAGTACAAAAAAGGGTCCCGTACTTCAAACTGCTGTTATTGCAGCTATTATGGGAACAAAACAAACAAGTAATCTTATCCCTATGTGCCATCCTCTTAACCTCACAGGTATCAACTGTGATGTAGAAGAGATCCCTTCACTCCCTGGATTTAAACTCACAGTAACAGCAAAACTTACAGGACAAACAGGTGTAGAGATGGAAGCACTTACTGGAGTTAGTGTTGGTCTTTTAACTATCTATGATATGGTCAAAGCGATAGATAAGGGGATGGTTATACATAAAGTACAACTTGAATCAAAATCAGGAGGCAAAAGTGGAGACTTTAAACGATAAACTAGAGGGGAAAAAACTCGAACTTGAGTACCCATGTAACTGGTGCTATAAAGTGATCGCAAGTGAAAAAGAAGCACTGCAAAATGCCGTTAAAGATGTTGTAAATGAAAGGGAACATAAGCTCTCTGATTCTAACAAATCAAAAACAGGTAAGTATGTAAGTATGAATCTTGATTTACTTGTACATAATGAAGACGACAGACAATTTATCTATGATGCACTCAAAAAACATCAAGCTATTAAAATGGTACTTTAGGAGTTTATTATGACAACACAAGAACTACAAACAAAACTTCAAAAAGCCTATAGCAGACGATTAAGAAGCACAAAAAAAAGAGTCCACAAAGCACTAGAACAAGCAGATATTAACCTCAATACTATCGAGGAGGAACCTACTTTAAAAGCATTGGCAACAACCTTGATAGAGGAAGAAACAAAAAAACTAAAATCTGAGCTTGATACTCTTTTAGCGCAAAAAGAAGCTATTGAGCGTGAACTTGAAAAAAAATCTGATGAACTACAAGAACTTAAATATGAGGTCTTTAATGCACTTGAAGAGTGTATTGAACCTCAAAGTCCAACCCTTGTTAAACTGCACCATGTCAAACTTCAATCTATTGACCTTTACGATATTTTAAGTGAAATGGTAGAGTCAGCTCTTATCACAGCACTTGAAAAAGATACAGATGGAGATATCTTAGAGTATACAACAGAACTCATTAAAGAGATAACATATGAAGCTATTAAAGAGGGTTCTCTCAATACGATTCGGGTACGAAAAATTCTTTCAACAATTTTAGCTACATCTATAGAGGTTGCAGAAGCAACACCAAACAGAGCAAAGGCGATTCTCCATGCAACCCTTAGAGGAATGAGAAGTGGTCTTATCAAATCTATAGACAGATTTAAAAAACGCATAGCATTTATGCCTGTAGAAGCCAAACATATTCTCATTGAGGATTACGATACTATCATTGAAGATTTACACCAAACAGATACTCTTTTCTCTCAAGTAATCATTACACAAGCTTCTGAAAGTTCTACAACAACACGAACACTTCTTCTTGATCTTAACAAAGAGATGCGATATGATTTAGAAGAACTCATTTTAATCTCGAAAGAAACAGCAGAAGTGATGAAAGAAAAATTCTCAACTTTTGCAAAACTTGCTGCTAAGAAAGCTGATTCTGCTTTAAAATCTAAACAAGCAAAAGAAGCAAAAAGAATGGGTATTCAAGCTTTTGGTGTCGCAAAGGATGCTTTAGGCAATGCACTTAAATCAGCAAAAGATGCTATAGATAAAAAAGGAAACTAAGCATTACCTTAAAATAATTATTTATTATATATAGTACAAATAACTCTATGCTATTTGTACTATAATTTACAAAATAATTATATAAGGATTTATTATGATGCTACATCCAGCTACTGTTCACTTTGCAATGGTTCTCCCCGTTGTTGCTTCCGTTTTTGGTGTGATTTACCTCTTTAGTAAATCAGAATCTATGTCAAAACTCTCTTCACGAATGACGCTTGTTGCTGCTCTTGCTATGGTAGGAGTATGGTATACAGGTTCACAAGCAGGACCCCAAATATTTGAATATCTTAGCGATGCAGGGAAACATGAACTCTTAGAGCATAAAACACTTGGTATCTACCTTGCTATTGCTATGAGTATCATCGCTATTATCAAAATAGTTGGTTGTCGTATGAAAAAATTTTCCCTTGAAGCACTTGCCGTTGTTTTACTCCTTGGTGCTACAGCAACAACTTTCCTTCAAGGAAAAGATGGTGGAGAGATAGTCTATAACTATGGTATGCCTTTTAAAGCCTATTTGATAGAAGATTCTCTTAAAGAAGCTGTTAGAGCTGCTGAAGATGCTGATGAATGTGATACACAAGTGGAAGTATATGAAGATGCTATAGATGATATTAATACTATTTCAGAGGATGTAGACACCATCTATGGGAACACACCTAAAGAAGATAAGGAGTAAGTATGCACAAAGATTTAGATATAAAAGTACAAAAAAAGATGCAAGATGCACTGCAAGCTTATAAGAAGGATACAAACTCTGTAAAAGAGTTTTATCCTTGTACTCAAGAACTCTCACAATGGTTACAAACAAAGGAAGAACAATGCAAATAGTTTGTACTACCCTTTTTGAACAACAACTCAAAGCTTTACTTGAAACAATGGCACAACAAGATTTCCAAGCAACAAAAAGCTTTAAAATATATCTTGATACCATCATATTAAATATGCCAACAAAAGCAAAAAAATATAAAAAATCTCTCTACTTTGATGATGAAGATATTAGAGATATTGACCATCAAGGTTTTCTTATCCCATTTTTCATAGATAAAGAGAACGATACTTACCTTCTTCTAGGTATAGTAGAAAAATAATTTTTTATTATAAAATAATCTCTAGTTATTATAAATATCACTCTTTATAATATAGTTTTTTTTTATAATAATTATAATGTTTCAATTCGTAACGAAGCCCTTATTTTAGGGCTCCAAACACCCTTTTTACTCCAAAAACAACCATACTAATTTTAAATATATATTTTCACTTAAGTATTGTCAGGCATAATACAAACACAAGCTCTTTGTACTCTTACAGATAAAGAGAAATGTATCACAATACAACAATATAGTAAAGGAGAACATTGTGGATATAAAAAAATCTCAACAAGACTTAGACTCTGTATCCAAACAGAGTAAAAGTATTGACAGACGAGACTTTTTCAGAAAAACAGCTGCTCTTTCTGTTGGTGCACTTGCATCAACAGCAGCACTTGCATCTGAAGAAAAAGGGGAATCTGTTATATTAGAACCTCAACCATGGGGAACGAAATGGGGTGACCCAATTACTAAAAACCTTTATGGTATGCCATCTAAATATGAGCATAATGTAACAAGAAGATACACAAAACTCCTTGCATCAGGTAACTTTAGAGCTTCTATTGCCGTAACACCTATTCAAGAATCAAGTGGTATCATCACACCAAACGGTCTTTTCTTTAGCCGTTCACATGGTGGTGTCGCACAGATTGATCCTAATGAGCACAGACTTATGATTACAGGACTTGTAGAAAAGCCTATCGTTTTAACGATGAAACAACTCAAACGCTATCCAAGTGTAACACGAACTCATTTCATTGAGTGTCCTGCAAATGGTGGTCAAGAGTGGAGAGGTCCACAATACAACTCCCTACAATTCGCAAAAGGTTTTATGTCTTGTGCAGAGTGGACTGGTGTTTATGTAAAAACAATTTTAGAAGATTTAAACCTTAAACCAGAAGCAAAATGGATGCTTGCTGAGGGTGGTGATTCTTCTAAAATGGGAAGAACGATTCCTATTGAAAAAGTTCTTGATGATGCAATGATTGTTTGGGGTCAAAACGGGGAAGCTCTTCGCCCTGAGCAAGGGTATCCTGTTCGTTTACTTGTTCCAGGTTGGGAAGGTAACTTATGTGTGAAATGGCTTCGTCGTTTAGACTTTGCTAGTGAGCCATGGTACTGTAAAGAGGAAACTTCCAAATACTCTGTACTCAAGCCAAATGGTAAAGCAGCACAACATTTTTATGCTAATGAAGTAAACTCAACAGTGACTTCTCCATCTCCAGAGATTGACTGGTCTGATTTAAAAGATGGCGACATCGTTGAAATTGAAGGTCTTGCATGGTCTGGAATGGGAACAATTACAGGTGTTGATATCTCTTTTGATGGTGGAAACAACTATGTTGAAGCACAACTCAAAGGTTTAGTACTTCCTAAATGTTGGACTCGTTGGAGCTACATGCACACCTATAAAAAAGGGCAAGAACTTCTTCTTACTTCTCGCGCTATGGATGATGCTGGATATATCCAACCAACGGTAGATCAAGAAACAACTGTCGTGGGTGTAGAAGCAGTCTATCATAGAAATGCAGTAGAAACATGGAAAGTTGAAAAAGATGGAAAAATTACACATGTTGAAATTCGCTCGCAATTAGAAAGAAAACCTAATGGTGAATTAACTGTGGAAGGGAAGGCTTAATAATGTTACAATCAAACAATAAATTATTCGTATCAATCTCTGTAGCTGCTGTATTATCACTAGGGTTTTCAGCGTGTATGGCAAACTCTACACCAACAGATAATGCTGCACCAACAAAAGCATCTATTGATGGTGGTGTTAGCTACCCTGTAGTTGATGGGAAAACTGGTCCTTACTATGTAAATACTCAGTTTAATGGCATTAAAATTAATAACGGTCGTATCCCAACAAAAGCAGAATATGCAGAGTGGGATTCAGATGTCATGCCAGATGGTACAGGTTTACCAGAGGGTGAAGGTTCTGTTGAAGAGGGTGAAGAGATTTACGAAGCAAAATGTGTTATGTGTCACGGTGACTTTGGTTCAGGTGGTGGTGGATATCCATCACTCTCAAAAGGAAATGCTTATGAGTTACATGAAACATTAACAAACCAAAGAATTAAACCAGATATGGATGGTCCTGTTCGTGTATTTGGTACATATTGGCCAAAAGCAACAACACTTTGGTGGTACATCAAAGATGCTATGCCACATCCAACAACAGATACACTCAGTGATAATGAAGTGTATGCACTTGTTGCTTACATTTTAAATATCAATGAGATGGAGATTGATGGGCAAGAGGTTGATGATGAGTATGTACTTACTCGTGAGAAATTCTTAAAAATCAAAATGCCAAACGAAGATGGTTTTGAACCAAAAATAGATGGTCCACAAGGTCCTGAAAATATTCGTAAATATTATGCAAATCCACATAATTTTGGTGCAATTAAAGTAAAACCTGCTGAGCGTTGTATGACAAACTGTCAAGAAAAAACAGCTAAAGTTGTTTACATTAAAGGTGCTGGTATCAGTGACTTTCATCCACCACTTTCTGCTCTAAGAGATCTTCCTGCAGTAAAAGAGGATGCAAACTTTGATGCTAAGAAAGCATATGCTGCTAACTGTGCAATGTGTCACGACAGTGGTGCTGCTCCAGCTCCTGGTGATAAAGCTGCATGGTCAGGAATCTTAGCTCAAGGTATGGATACAGTGTATAAAAAAGGTATAAATGGTACTGATGCTGGTATGCCAGCTATGGGTGGTTCATCACTTAGTAAAACTCAGTTCAAATCAGTTGTTGACTACATAGTTAACCAAAGCAAATAAATTCAATAAAAGGATAACAATATGGAAAGAAGAAAATTTTTAGGTATGACATTAGGTGCGTTAGCTTTAGCTACTGTACCTGCTAGTGTAAAAGCAGAAGACTTTAGAAAATCAAAACCAACTGTATGGAGTGCACACACTGTTGATGATGCTATCAAAGCGATGTATGGTTCAAACAGCCTTGTAATGGAAGGTGTTAAATTAAAAGCTCCAGATGTTGCGAGTAATGGTGGTGCTATTCCAGTAACTTTTTCAACAAACAAAGATGTAAAAACTATCGCTGTTTTTCAAGATGCAAATCCTGAAGCTGCTGTTTTAGTTATTGAAACAAACAAATATAGTGTAAACAACTACTCTATTAAAATCAAAATGGCTAAATCTGGTACGATCACTATCGTAGCACAAGGGAATGACGGTAAGCTTTATGCTGCTAAGAAAACTTTAGATGTTGCACTTGGTGGATGTGAAGGTTAATCCCTTTCTCAAACAAAAATAATTTACATAGAAAAAATATAAGGAAGAATAAATGGCTGGTATCAAAGTAAAAGCAAAATTAAAAAATGGTGTAGTAAATGTGAAAGCTATGGCAAAACATGCAATGATGACATACAATATGGCAGAGAAAAAAACAGGAAGTAGAGATAATGCTAACTTCATCACACACATCACTGCTACTGTAAATGGTGAAACTGTTTTAGATATGTCAACTTCTCAATTCTTATCTAAAAACCCTATCTTCAAATTCCAGTTTAAAGGAATAGGAGCTAAAGGTGATAAAGTTGAAATGGTTGCTGTAGATCTTAAAGGTAAAACTTACAAAGGTAAAGGTAAAATCAAGTAATTTTTACTTGTTTTTTCTTAAAGAGGGGTTCCCCTCTTTGAGTCCAATTCTCAAGGCTTTTCATGATAAAATTTTTCATCTCATTACTTTTTATAGCACCTCTCTTTGCACAAACTATCAATCTCGATACAACACTACAACAAGCACAACAAACAAAAAAAATACCTCTTATATTTTTACATAGAGATGGTTGTGGTTACTGTGAACGAATGGAGGAGTTTACACTCGATGATGATGCGATTAAAAATTTTATACAAAAACATTTTCTTTTTGTAAGCATTAATATCTCAAAAGATAAAGAGATAGTTTTCCATAAAAAACATCTCACAGGAGTTGCTTATGCAAACGAAGTAGGATATAACTTCTACCCAAGTGTTTTATTTCTTGATGAGGATGGCGATGTTTTTGAAGTCAGTGTAGGGTATAAAGAGGAAGAGGAGTTTTTACTTCTTTTAGAGTATATACACTCGCCAGAATATGACACACTCTCTTTTGAAGAGTTTAAACAAACACAAAATGGACACAAATAATGCAACAAGGCAAAGTACTACAACTTTTTATAACAAAAAATGATACAAACAAAACAAAACTCTCACCTACAACTCTTCATCTCACCTCAGAGGGTGTTGTAGATGATAAGTTTTATGCAAAAGACCCTCAACGAGCTATACTCATCACAACAACACAAAGTTATGAAATGGCTCAAGAACAAGGTATAGAGATGCCATATGGAACGCTAGGAGAAAATATACTCATAGATATCAACCCTTACCATCTTCAAGCAGGGGAGCAGCTACAAATTGGAGAATGCACCCTTGAAATCACTCAAAACTGCACACTTTGTAAAGGGCTCTCTACCATCAACTCAAAACTACCAAAGCTTCTTAAAGATGATAGAGGTATTTTTGCGAAAGTTATTAAGGGAAATTCTTTACATGTAAACGATAGGGTATCTCTATAGCATAGCTATACCCTTTTACTTATAGTACTGCACCACTCCACTCATTTGTGAGCCCATATTGAGTAAAAGCATATCTGCTATCACAAGTGCAGCGAGAGCTTCACACACCACTGTTCCACGCACAGCAACACATGGATCATGACGCCCTTTTAAAGAAAAATCTACCTCTTCATTTGTTGTTGTCACAGTATGTTGTTCTTGAAAGATAGAAGGAGTAGGTTTAAAGTAAACATTTAAAACTATATCTTCTCCATTGCTGATACCACCTAAGATACCACCAGCATGATTACTTTCAAACCCATTTGCACGGATAGCATCATTGTTTGCAGAACCAAGTTCACGAGAAGCTTGAATACCATCGCCTATCTCTACAGCTTTCACAGCATTTAAGCCCATCATCGCATCAGCAAGTACACCATCGAGTTTATAATAAAGTGGTTGTCCAAGTCCTGCTGGAGCTCCCTTGATAACAACTCGTGAAACACCACCAACAGAATCATGGTTATTTTTTGCTTCTAAAATTGCTGCTTTTTGTGCCTCTTCGACAGAGCTATCAAGAGCATAGATAAGACTACTTTTTGCTTTTTCATAATCATATGTTTTAGCACTAATTCCAGCAACTTCACTGATACCACTGAGCACTTCAATATGAAGCTCTTTAAGCATAAGCTTTGCAATAGCTCCAGCTGCAACTCTTGCTGCTGTTTCTCTTGCACTACTTCGTCCTCCACCTCTATAATCACGAATACCATATTTATGAAAGTAAGTAAAGTCAGCATGCCCTGGACGAAATACATCTTTTATATTTGTGTAGTCTTTTGATTTTTGGTTGGTATTAAAAATCACCATCGCTATAGGTGTCCCTGTACTTTTACCCTCAAAAACACCACTTAAAATCTCAACCTTATCAGCCTCTTTTCGTGCTGTTTCAAATTCACTTTTTCCTGGTTTACGACGATCAAGTTCTCGTTGAATGTACGCTTCATCTATCTCAAGACCAGCAGGAACACCATCTAAAACACACCCTATAGCTTTCCCATGAGATTCACCAAAAGTGCTGTAACGCAATTTCATTCCAAAACTATTCACTACTTTTCCTTCTTTAGTATGTCAACTGCGATTTTTGCAGCCTCTTGCTGTGCAATCTTTTTACTTTTTCCAGTAGCACGAGCATACTCTTTCTCTTCAATATAAACACCAACTTCAAACTCTTTTTGGTGGTCAGGTCCTCTTGAAGCAAGTACTTTATACTCAGGAGTAATCCCAAAACGCGCTTGTGTTAGCTCTTGAAGTGTTGTTTTAAAATCTCTAAATAAAGAATCAAGCGAAATCTCTTTATGATTCTCCTCTATAAGTCGAATCGCTATCTCTTCCACTTTTTTCAGTCCAGCTTCCAAGTAAATTGCACCCATAATAGCTTCAAAAGCGTTAGAAAGTAATGAGGATTTTTCCCGTCCTCCATTATTGTCTTCAGCATTGGAGAGGAGGATATAGTCACCAAGATTTAAAGCACGAGCAAGTTTATCAAAACCTGTTTCATTGACAAGAGAAGCTCTGATTTTAGAGAGTTTACCCTCATCGGAATTTCTAAATTTTCTAAAAAGATACTCTCCAACAACTAAGTCTAAAACAGCATCCCCTAAAAATTCCAAGCGTTCATTATCATAAGACTGTTTATAGCTTTTATGTGTTAGTGCTTCAATTATAAGCTTTTTATCTTCAAATTCATAACCCAATTTTTTTTCTAATGTTTCGATTGTCTTGTGCATACCATCCTCGTTATAATGAATCTTTTATCTGTTGTGCTGCATCACGCGCCAGTGTATCACATCTTTCATTTTCAACATGACCATCATGCCCCCTTACCCAAGTAGCCTCAATTTTATGGGGTTTTGCTACTTCGATATACTCCCTCCATAAATCTGGATTTTTTACTTTTTTAAAGTCTCTTTTGATCCAATTTTGTAACCATTCATTGATTCCTTTGACTACATAAGATGAATCAGAAATAATTTCTACTTCACATGGTTCTTTTAAAGCTTTAAGCCCCTCTATGACCCCTTTAAGTTCCATACGGTTATTTGTTGTATGTTCTTCAGCACCAAAGAGTTCCCTCTCTTTACCGTTATAGCGTAAAATAACACCATATCCACCTGGACCAGGATTTCCTAATGCACTACCATCACTGAAAAGAGTTATTTTCTTCACTAAAATTCCTACTGTAATCTCTACTTAAACTCCACTCTACACTCATAGTATCTATAGAATGGCATTGCGAACATCTGTTAAAAGCAAAAGGAGAGCTCCCCTTACATGTAACACATCCATATTCAAAACTCAGTGTTGCATTTGCTTTATCATGAAGCTTTATAAGAATATCAAGTTCAAAACTTTCACTCTTTTTAACCTCATCAATATACCCTTTCGCACTATAAAGCTCTTGAAGGTAAACACTTTTTGCAATTATATCTAAATTCAAATCTTTTCTCTCTAGTCCCCAAAGAATGTCACTAATATCTTCTACACGCTCGAGATCAAGATGCTCCCATGCAAATTGTGCATCAACACGAAAAAGATACTCAAAAACCATATGTGTCAATCGCTTTTGTTGCTTATAAAGAGCAAAAACTTTCTCTTTTTTCACCTCATCTTGTAAAGTAAAATCTTGAAGTACAATCAAAAGCTCCAGATAATACTTTTCCAAAGAGATATCTTCACCAAGTTCATCTAAAGGTTCAAGCACCCCTAAAGCCTCTTTATACTCTCTCATAAATTCATAAATAAGTAAAAGATAATGTAATGCCTGAGGTGTTCGTGGTGTTTTTTTTAAAATCTCCAAAAAGATTTGTTTAGAACGCTCTAAAAAACCTGCCTTAAAGTATGTTTTTCCAAGTAAAAACAAAATCTCTTTTTGGTTTGAGTACTTCTCTTTTTGCAACAACTCATTATAAATCTCTATACACTTCTCATACTCTGCATTCTTTTGATAAGCACTTGCAAGTAAAAGCCACAACTGAGGAGAAAGCACATTGTTTTGAATAGAATCTTTAATGGTATCTTCATGAGGAGGTGTATGAAACTGCTGCAAAAATCTGTTGAGATGTTTATAATCCTCTTTTCTTTTATATCTTCCCCACAAATAAGATATAAAAGTGATAACAAAAATAAGTGCGAAAAAAACAATAATTGAAAAAAGGGGGTCTCTATACCCTAAAAAAAGTGTATCCATCAGTTATATACCACCAACCCATAATCATCTTTCAAGCGATAAAAACTTGCTTCTGGTGTTATCTCCAAATCTTTGAGTTTAGCAAGTTGCACAATAGCATTTTTACTTACATGTATACCATTTTCTTTAAAAAACTTTTTTATATTAACAAATTTTACATCCTCTACAAATTTATATTCAAACTCTTTATGAAGTCTCATCTTTTCACTTGTAAAAAGATGTTCATTCACATGCAGCTTGTCTGAAGCATACTTAATAGGCAAATAGCCCGAAAGATCTGTCAAAATTTCTTGTATATGTAAATGTTTTTGAGGAAGTGTATCTTTTTGAATAAAAAGATACTTATTGTTGAGTTTAAGAGTAGGTGTATGCTTCCAATACTTATAGGCAGGGTTAGAGATACCAAGTTTGATATAAACCTCTTTCCATAACCAATAAGCATTTAATGTATTTGGAAGATGTGACACGCAAAAATCCCTTCTCTTTTTTATAGATTATATACTCTTTTTTTAAAGAGTTTTATTAAAGAGAAGGTTTTCTCTTTATGAAAAGAGTGCCGTTACAAATTTTGTGATAACAAATCCACCACAAACAAGCCATACAAACATAGCACCAGCAGTATAAAGTGGAGCAAGACCTAAACCTTTAAACTTAGAGAAAATAGTTCCCATACCAAGTGCTGTCATCGCCATAGTCAAAAGAAAAGTATCTATTTGATTAATCACATTTACAATATCTTGAGGAACTAACTGTAAAGAGTTAAACCCAGCCATACCAATAAAATAAACTGCAAACCAAGGGATAACAAGTTTTACACCACTTGTTACTGCCCCCGTTTTTTTCGCTTGCATAGAGAGGTAAATGCCTAAAATAATAAGCATCGGAGCGATCATAATAACACGCGTCATCTTAACAATAACTGCAGAGTTTGCCATCACTTCAGGAGCCCCTGGAATAGATGCTGGAACAGCAACAACCTGTGCGACTTCATGAATAGTACCACCCACATAGATA
>Ga0256843_1001996_pt1 | contig 15316 bp, 29 predicted proteins | sample AlvinellametaG_FD_191572 | JGI IMG/M metagenome (GOLD analysis project Ga0256843, IMG submission 191572) | Pompeii worm associated microbial communities from hydrothermal vent at the East Pacific Rise, Pacific Ocean - Alvinella | ecosystem: Host-associated > Annelida > Integument > Unclassified ... | reverse complement strand
TAATTGAACCAAAATCCATTAGCATCTGCTTTACATAATAACTTTTAGTTGCTATATTGATTGGATACCAAAGTCTCATCAACATTGTTTCTAGCCAACCTGCTATCCAAGGAACTTTAGGGTCTGTGCTTTCAATTGTCATAAGAACATTTTTAACAGGGATAAGTGACCCCTCTTTCACTGCTCTAATTTCAACAGGGAGTTTCCCGCCAAGTTCATTAATTATATAATTCCAACCATCGATGTCAAAAGGGACACCATGACCTGATGCGAATTCATATGCTTCGTCAACTTCTTCTTTTGTTATTGGTTCAATTAGGTATTCTTTTATAAATCCCTGAAGACCAACAAAAATGGTTGCTGGGTATAATCCACCTCTTGATTCCATGTAATCAAACATACTTACCATGTTCTTTGGATACTGTTTACTGTGGCTGTATTTATATGAATCAGCCATCATTACTCTATTGATTTCAATTTTCATTTTTTATCCTTTATGTTTTATAATATATTAAACCTAATTATTGTTTAAAATAATATTAAATGTTCCTGAATCAAATTCTGATGGATATTTAATTTTCTATAATTCATCAAAAGATGAAGTCGATTCTAAGTAATAAGGTACTTTAGCGACGATTGTGATTGCTTTCCAGTCCCTAAGAACCATTATCTCATCTTGTGTAACCCAAGATACGAAATTCCCATTAAATTCTTCGGTGTTTTCATATTCAGCTGTAAGGGTCTTTTCAATTCCAGTCACATCAACATAAAAAAGGTGACACATTTGAGACATTTGAGTAGAAACCAATACCATACCAACACTATGAATATTTTCCAAAGGAACTTCAAACCCAGCTTCTTCGGCTACTTCCATTTGACAGATTTCTTTTAGAGATTTATCACAATCAATACTTCCACCAAATGCAGTTAGCATATGAGCATTTTCACCAAATCTCTCATCAATAGGCGGTTTGCTTTCAAAAATTAATCCAAATTTATCAGTGTGTCTATCGTAAAGTATGAATGCTATGCTATCCATACCTCCTCTTTCAGCATATTCATAATATCCACGAGCTCTTTTAACAGTAATAAATGGTTCACCTGCTAAGTTTTTTCCTTCACTTTCGTATAAAATCTCTGCATTAAATGACATTTTAATCCTTTTTCTTTTTATTTTTCCAAATCACTTCATCGAAAAATCCACTAAATTCCTTATCACATAACCAAAACATGATATCAGCTAAATATGTGATATCCCTTCTTAGTGTATATATTTTTTTAGGTATATATCTTTTGTCTGTTTTATCTCTCCATTCAGTCAAATCATCATTGAAACCTTCACAATCTATACCACCATCACAGCAGATAATTGTAGATGATATAATTATACCTAATGTTCCATCTTTGAATTCTACAATTCTTCCATCTTTAAATTCTTCTCTAAATTCTTGTAACTTAGTCATGTTTATCCTTTTTATTTTTTATATAATATATTATACTATATTAACTCTTATATCTCGCTTAATATTCCTTATTAGAGTAATTATATGAATATTTCATCATATCTGTTATGAATTCATCATTACTAGTTTCTTCACATACACCAGCTAACCTAAATTGACAAAATTGACAAAGACCATCTTCGTGTTTTTCGAACTTTTCTTCTAATTCAATTTCAATTAATTTCCTAGCGATAGTTGCTTGAAGGGCTTTTAGCATTTTTCTCTTGAAGGTGTATCTTTTTTCAGAAGAATGTTCAATATATACAAATGCGGTATGTACCTCATCTACTTCAGGGAATTTTAGAAAACACCACACTGCGTACATAATTAATTGTAGAACTTGTGGTGATTCATTAATTTTTCCAGTTTTCCAGTCCAATAATTCCATGATATTATCGTACTTATTTGCGTGGTCTATTTTTCCTCGAAACAATACTTTTTTATCATAATAATTCGTAGAAACCCACTTTCCACTATCATCTATCTTTACGCCAAATTCAACCTCAGCTCCAAAAAATTTACCTAATTCGTTGTTTAGGTAGTTATACCCAATTTCTGAAAATATGAAATTATTCGCTATTTCTTTATACTCTTGTATTTGTTCTTCTGAAGAATGTCTAAAATTATATTCAATGTTATCTGGGAAAACCCCATTATTTTTAGCGAATTCTTCTAAAATAAGATGAATGAAAGAACCCTTTTCTAGGATATCATTCATTTTGAATTCAGTCTTAATTTTATCAATATATTGAAATTTAAACTTAGCTGGACATTGTTCAAATGTACTTTGCTTACTGAAGCTATACGGTGAAAATTTCATATTATATCTTTTTTCTTTTTCTAGTGATTTCTAAATCATCACCATGTGAGTTTATGAACAAAGAAGTACTATATCTACAATTATTTGAATCCCAAAACTTTAATGATATATCCCAATTTTTGCAATAGTTGTGGTTATCCTCATCTGCCGTCTTGATATCTAATTGGGGAATAATTTGCCAAAAACCAACAAATTTTACTTGAAATGTGAATTGTAGTTCATTTTCACAATACACATAAAACTTTTTAGCAGTATTAGAAGAATTAACATCTATTTCATCCCTAATGTCACCCTCAAACTCTATTAAATCATCACTTGCACCGAATACTACAACTTCCATTTTTTTCCTTTCTTATTTTTGTTGGGTCTATTGGTTCAGTGAACAAAAACCCGAATATTAATGTTATTATTAGTATAATCACTAAGGGGAATTCTAATAATAAAAAGTAAATAAAATCTGAAAACTTATTCATTTTTAAATAATTCTGGGTTAAATTTTTTAAACGCATTCATAGAATCAATCAAATCTTCTTCTTTAATGTCATTTGGGTCAAACCCATATCGTTTTCCTTCTTTTAATATAGATAACTTTTTCAGAACAAATGGTTTAATCAAAAATGGTCTCATATTACTAATTAAGAAAAAACCTGCTACATCCTCATGTGTAAACTCTTTGCTAAAAAATTCACCATCAAATTCAGTACCGATAGTAATTTCTATTTCACCATCTTCTCTAATAACGAAAGAATCATTAAGAGTATCATTTTCTATCTTTATCATAAACTGATTTTGACTTTTAAGTCTATCCGGAAGTTCTTTATTCCAATCATTGTTATTTTGTATTATCAATCCAAATGGTTCACCTTCTTCTATAAAGTCAGCTAGCATTTCGAAAAACTTTTTACTGATTTTTTCTTTCATATTATCATTCAACATCTGTAACCCTTTTATTCATTATAAATTCATTAACTCTTTTTCTCTGAATTGCTAACGCAAATTCGAAAATACCATTCGCGCATGCAGATGCTTCTACATCTGCCCTAGACAATAAATCAGAGTATCTTTTCCATAATCCAAATTCTTTTATTATATCATCTATTATTTCTGTTGACACAATTTCTTTCATTGTCTTCCCTTAGTAAAATTTCATTTCTTTTGGTAAAGACTGAATATAATCTTCATCGATGAAATATAAATCTGGTTCAAATGATATTCTTTTTTGTAAAGAGGTGTTTTCGCTTATATAAGGACCGTCACGTTCTTCTAACACCAAAACACCTTTTTCTTGTAAAGATGCTAAATAACCAGCTATCTGCTTCGTAGATAACCCCAATTCATGTTTAAACAGATTATTCATTGTTTCTAAACAAAGATATGAGTAATTATCACTTAAAAGCTCTTCTGGAGTTCTTGCTCCATTTTCTAAGTTTCCTAACCATGTTTTGATAAATTTTGTTTCATTTGGAGTTAGTTTCATTTTTTAATCCTTTATCTTTATATAGTATATTATACCGTAAAGAAGATTAAAATGAACTTAAATGTAGTGATTTTGGGGGAGTTGATCATTGAGTTAGATTAGAAACCAACTCAATGATCGTTCGTAGCATGGAATTTTTCTTTCTGCTTCAAAATCGCGTTTAGCGATCCAATTCCTAACAGAAGCTCTTGTCTGTCGATGTACCATCTTTTGTGCTGATTTTTTTGAATCGACCATGTAATATAGTAAACTTCTGTCTTTAGTATTAATACCATAAACGAAAGTTTCTGAACCTATATGTTTAATATTCTTAGCGTTGTGGACTGAGTGATCCACTTCACTATATAACTTTTTTTGGACACTTTTAAACTTATCTCTAGCAATATGTTTTTCTTTATCTTTCCATCTTCCCTGCAAGATAAACCTCAAGGTGGTATAAATTTCCTTTTACGTGAGGATCACCACCTTAACCATCATCATACTGCATAAACAGACGAGCTTCACCTCTTAAAGCGAAATTCGGAATTCTGATAAATAGTTTCATGATTTCTCCTGAATTGAGATACGAATATTTAACTATTCTTCTTTCATTTTCTATACAATCATATGTATAGAATCTAAAATATCTTTATTTTCTTTCAATTTTTCTAGAATTTCTTCTTGTAATTTTTTCTCTTGTGGCATTTTCTTAGCATCTTTTTTTAGGACAGCAATAGATTCGTCAATTTCTTTTACTAACACACCCTCTTGCCTAGCTTCACTTTTAATTTGCTTAATGTCATCTTGAATAGATTTAATCTCCATTTGACAAGCAATAATAGCTTTCGCGTATTTAAAAAGTTGTTCATCTTCTGATAAACCTACCTCTGTTGTTTCTGTTTCTAATTCTTCAAAAATATCTGTCATTTAAATCTCCTTAATTTTAATTTTCTATTGAATATCTTTCTTCTAATGTAAGATATATAAAATGTATAATAGTATTAACTATATCTAACATACATGAGAGAGCTTCTTCTTTTGTATCAAACTCCATTGCATAACCATTTTCAAGAGAAAATACATCATCTGTGTTTTCATAAGTGAATCCACCGTTATAATATAAATTGGATTCATCTTTTATAACGTATTTTTTGATAATTTATTCATTTCTTTTTTCTCTTTTTTGGATCATAACAATCTTTAGGTTTAACTGGTTTTGCTATCTCCCAATTACCACAACTACATCTATATTTAAATTTTGCGTCTTCCTTATAAGCTTTAAATATATCTATTTTCCAATGCATAGTACTATCACATACCCAAACAGGCTTACCAAAAGCGTTCTCATCTTCATACCATTCGCTAAGTTTAACACGGTATTTACAATGTATATCCCAAGATGGTTCGCACTCTACCCAACTAGCAGGTTCATTATTAAATGATGTATATGCTTGGAATTTTGTATCTGGTTCATCAATCTGTAATTTTCTAAGTTCAGCTTGTTCATCATCAACTATGTAAATATCTCTGTAATCCCATGCTGGAGCTCCAACTACATAACCCCAGCTATTGTTACTTCTTTTATACCATACTTTTGGTCTTCCCGCATTGATCCATCTAATAAACTCTTTTTTTATTTGTTCATTACACATTTTCACTTGGTATCCTTTTAATTTTTGTTTTAAACAGTTCTAAATCTTTATTAAAGATATATAAAAAGTCTTGTTATAACCATTTTTCTATTTTTTCTTTATCTTCTTCTCCATATACTAATATTTTAAATAATATGGGTCTTTCTCCTAATTCTATTTCTCTAAAAGAACTATCAGGGAATATTAATTATATTCGTGTTTTTTGGTATATCTTTGCTAATGCATCATGTTATTTCTTTTTCAAGAATCTTTATTCTTCACGCTCTCTAATGTTTGAAATAAATCCCATTTATCACTATTTTCGTTTTTTTCTATATCAGTAAACAGAGTAAAATGCTCTAAATCACTATTAGATACATACTTTTCAAGTAATTCCAATGCTTTACTAATAGCATCTTTTTTACTATCAAAACTTCCTGTATTTTTTACTTTATATGACTCTACTATTTTCACTTGGTGTCCTTTGAATTTTTGTTTTAAAACAGTTCTGGCTTCATATTCTTTAAGCATACATTTGGGTACTCTATCTGAACCAAATTTTCTAATGGTATTTTTAATATGTTCAGTTGTCATATCTTTTATTGTCAATACCTTTCCATCTCTGGTGATCCAATTATCAGCATCTCTTACACTACTTGTGTTTCCGGAATAAAATACTTCTCCAGTATTTGGTTCAACATCATAATTTAAACTAATCATGTTATTTCCCTTATTTACATGAATGTGATGTTTACGTGTGTAAATAAAAATTCATGATTTAATCCTTTTAACTTTTTATATATAATATTATAACGTAAATATTATAAAAATTAACTTAAATTTCTATTGTATTACTAAATGCTTCATTAATTTCTAACGAATCATCTTCGAAAATATCAACATTATCATAGTTCCAAAAAACAAATTTTGAAATTTCTACTGGGTTATTGTTTCGCTTTCTATCATAAGAAGTAATACTAAAATTAAGGTTAAAGATAATTCTTAAATCATCTTCTAAAATTGTAATCGTGGTAATAGCATTTTTATTCACTATTTCCTTATTTTCAGCATTTTCTGAAATAAAAAAGTTCAGTTTCACATATGGAGTAGAAATTAAACTTTCGAACGCATCAATTGCATCTTCGATAGTTTCATAATCAAAATAATGATAATCAGGTGTCCATCTTCCTACTGTGTTTATATTATTCATGAAATTGAAAACTACTCTATTTCTTACTAAATCTAAGCTAATCACTGAAACATTTTCAAGTGAAATGATTTTATCTGACTGAAGTTGTCTAACTGCATACATTTTTAATCCTTTTTAAAATAATAATGGTGCCATCGCTATCATGGCAGAAAGTAGTGAGGCAAATAATGCCATGTTATTAGGGGTTTTTTGTGTTGAATTTAACAAAGAAGCATTAATAAACATTAATGTTAAATAGCTTGTGATGTAAATCCAAACCATCTGAAAGAGTGTAATATCGATTTCCATTTGTTTCCTTTATTTGATATAGTATATTATACTATACTTTTACTTTAAGAGAACTTAATCTCTTAAAGGTTTTTACGTGTATTCTTTGACTAGACGTTCCCAATCATTAAATCCACCAGCTGCAACGGCAATACCTGCAGTCACTGCTCTCATAGTAAGTTCACCACCATTTTGTGATAGAGACTCTAGAACTTGTAATTTTGTATCCATAGGAACTTCAGGTTCTACAAAAGGAAGAATTGATTTAATTCTTTTTACAACGTCTTCTTTTGTTAGATAAATGTCCATGAATAATGAACGAGATCTAATAGCAGAATCTATTTTATCTGGTTTTAAGTTACTTATGAATATAATTCTAGAAGTAAAATCAAATTTATTCGGGAGTTTAATTTTAGTCCCGACATCTTCAGGTTTATTTTTCATAGCATTATATAACTTTTGGTAATATTCTTCTCTTTCTTCGTTAGTTAATATTTCAACGTTCATTGTAGATCTTGAAGTCCAACCAATAGTTCGTTTTGGATATGTATCCATTGCACTTTTTAGAATATTCACTGAATCAGGGTCTTTCCAAACTGAATCAGAGTCATCATATACGATTGTCATGTTATCTCTATTTGCAAAAAGATCCATATATAAACCAAATGGGCTTAATTTTTCACCTTTTCTATGTCTCCATTTTGCATCAGGACCTTCAGGAGATCCAAGAAGACTTTCCATAGTTTTTTCAACATGGAAAGTATTATGGTGAACAACCCCGAGTGAATCTTGATATAAATGAGTGTCAGAATCAACTGCAAGGTCATATACAATTTCCTCACCATCTTCTGAAATTTCAAGAACTTCTAAATCACCAGTTTGTGTTGGTAGTATATCTCCAACTGAAAGTTCCTTAACAAATACCTGACCTCTTTTTGTGAGAAGTGCATGCTCAGTAGCAACTCTCATTACCCCAGCACTTGTAATTATTTTAAGGATTGGTTCTTTTTTAATTACCATCCCGACTACTTTTACATCTTCACCATTTTCATCTAGAATAAAGAATTCCGTTTTTGGTGTATAGCTATGATATAACTTAAATTCATGTGATTCTTTTTCAGAAATAACATCGAATATTGCTTTAATTTGCATTTTTTGTCCTTTTACTGACCCCAGCCATTAAATGAAATAAACTTAAGGATTAATTATGTATAGTATTTATAAAATAGAAAATGTAGTAACTAAGAAAGTATATATCGGGAAAACCAAACTCGATATTCAAGAAAGATTTAACCAACATATTTCATCTTCACAAATGGGTGACGACACACATTTCTATAATTCATTAAGAAAACATGGAAAGGATTCTTTTCAACTTTATTTAATTGAGGATAATATACTAGATAATACTCAAGCAAATGAAAGAGAAATATATCATATCAATGAATTCAACTCTTTCCATGATGGATATAATTCCACAATAGGTGGAGATGGTGGTTCAACAAGGTCTGGAATGAAAAATTCAACAGAAATGAAAACCAAACAATCAATCTCTCAACTCGGTAAAAAGAAGAGAAATCCAGGTATGTGTGGAAAATATAAAAAATCAGAAGATCAAAGAAAAAAGATTTCTTTGAGTTCTTCTAAATATAGGTGGGTCACAAACCCAACCACGGATGAAACTATCAGAATAAATGAAACCGAACTCGAAGATTACCTCAAAAGAGGATATCAACGAGGAAGATCAAATAGATTTAAGAAAAAATCATCTGAAAATAATCAATTCAAAAACAAACCATTCCTTTCACCTGAAGTCCAAGAAGAACTTAGATTGAGAAATAAAGAAAGATTATGGGTTGTAAGTGAAGACGGTTCAAAATTCATTCACTCTTCTGAACTCGAAGATTACCTCAAAAGAGGATATCAACGAGGAAGAAAAATCAAAGTCCCTTAACTGGAATTTCAGTTTCCCCAGTAAGACATTTACCAATCCCAGCCATACCAGCAACTATCAATCCATTTTGAAGACCCATGGCAACAACTTTAGTTAATTTTTCAATATCTTCAAATACAACATCAGGATCAGCTGTTTTTCTTTGTTTTAGTAATTTTTCAGAAGCTTTAATTGTTTCCGAAGTAGAGTTAGATTCTTTTTGGTTTTTTACTACCTTATACCCTCTGTATTCTTCTTCATCCCAAACACCAGCATCGATTAACTTTTTAGTGAATTTATCACCACTTTCACCCTCAAACTCTACACCCTTTTCTTTAGCGTATTGAATCATCTTTTTTGGCACATTCCACTCATTAATTGTAAATGATTCTTCTAATGATTCAGTGATATCACCGTGAATTAAGATTTGTTTCAATTCATTGACAACGTCTACTATATTCATCCAATCTGCTAATGTGATACTAATAGATGGTTTATCCCAAGTAGCACCTGAATGTGGATCCCAAAAATCTACTTGATTAATTTGATATTTTGATTTAGATTTCTTTAGCCAACCAAATCTAATCATTTTTCCAGATTGGTTCATATATTTTAAACCACGACCTTCACCAATTCCTGGTTTTTTGAATGTTTCTTTCCCAAAAGATCCACCAAGTAGTTTAAATTCTCCACCAAGATCTTTTCCAAGAATACCAGCTAAAAGATCTGCAACCTTTTTCACTTTCGTTGCACTGAATGCAGCCTCATTTAGCGGTTTACTGAAATCTTCTTCAATGAGTTGAATAATTTCTTTAAACTTTTTCATTATTTCCCCTGTTTTGTTTTATTTAACTGATTATTCTTTTCTATGATCATTGAAATATAAAACAGAATTCTTCTTATTACATTCCTCTTGTACTGCAATTCTCTCTTTTTCAGAAACGATAATAGCTTCTGTTAAAAGCCTAATTATCTGCTCTTCTGTTTCTAATCTTTCCATGATAGAGAGAACTCTGGATAGAAAGACACTTTTATTATCTAATTCTTTATTAGTAAAGAAGATATCTTCTTTACATTCTTTAATGTAAGTCTTATTCATGAAATTCCTTTTTTGGTTCCCAGCTATAATCATCCCAATCACCGCTTATTTGAAACCCCATTTTTTCCCAGAACTTTGTTACTTTTTTATTCGCAGCAGTTAAGAGAATTGGTTTTTTCTGTTTTTTGATATGATTTACTAATTTTTTCCCGAAACCTTTATTCCTAAATCGCGTTTCTATAATTATATTTTCAATGTAAATGTAATCAGGTTCAAATGAAAAATTAACTCTCATGTAACCAATTTTTTCATTATTTTCTAATAACACATATTTGATTATTCTTCCTTGTTCGATGAATTTTTTAATCATAAAATTCATCCTTTAGGAGTCTTGATTTTCCTGAAGATATTTTACAACCAATTAGTTCTTTTTTAGTTTTATCTAAATTTTCTTCAAGAAAGAAAATTGAATCTAATAAAAAATCAAGTAAAGTAATGATATTTTTATTATTCATTTGATATAAGGTATCTCTTATTTTTCTTAAAAATGGAGAAACAAAATATCTATGATGGTTTTCTATTTTATCTTTTACATATAAAAGATGTTTTTGTGTAATGTCATCTTTCACAGGTGTAAATTTAGGAATGACTTCACATTCTGTATGATCAAAATCCCATGATTCATCAAACGTCATGTCGTACCAACCAACTGTTAATTTATTAGGGATAGTTTCCATCCAACCGTTGAAATTATGAAATTCTTGAGATAGAATTTCCATTTCACCATTAGAGATTTCACCACCTTTAATGTATAAATTTCCAAGTATATCTTTATCTATATAAACTTTTGACATTATTTTCCTTTCAGTAAATATCTTATATTATCTGGTATAACGACTATCCAAGCTATCACATGAAGTAAAAAATAAGTTAATGGAGTTGGGTCAACACCATAGTATGATAAAGTTGAATTTTTCTTTCTTTTTACTTCAGCTATTGATGTAACAAAAAGAGACAATAAAGAAACAAATATCCAAGGCTCTAAGATTTCCATAATTCATCCGAATCAGCTTCAGTGGCAAATTCTACTGTAATGTTTTGTGCAACAGCAAGTATATCAATAAAATCATCATCTGGGTTAATATCTCCTGTACACATAGAAATAACCAAATGATCAATATTACCATTTACTGGTGTGTTAAGAATATTCATTTCTTCTATTTTTTCAAGAATAGAGTTAAAAATTAAAGTCGATTTAGATAAATCTAAATTAGTAAACCCAAGTTCACTAAAGTGAAAAGTTTTTTCAAGTTCTTTATCGAATTTCTCTATAATAACATCCAAGTGTTTTGGTACTGTGTATGGGCTTTGTTTCACTAACCATTTCGCAAGCGCACCAGTGAAATCTTTCTTACTAGCTAAAACTATTCTATTGAATCTTTCATGCATATTTTAAACCTTTAATTGAAATTTTATTATCGTGATTATTCATTTCCCCATCCATGATAAGGGCAATTTTTTGAATATATCTTCTCTACTCCAAAACGTTCACTGTTATCCATTTTTGGACAAGTGCAATCTTTGAATTTATTCCACCAAGTATGATATAATTTATCTTTAGGGAAATTCCAGTTTTCTTGTAAAAGAAATTCTAATTTTTCAAGTCTTTCTGCAAAATAAACCTTATCACCTGAACTTTCGTGTGCTTCATGGAAAAGATCATCAATCTCTTCATATAAGTTTAATAAGTTTTTAACTTGTTCATCTGAAACTGAATTTTCTTTGATTAAGTTTTCGTTGAGTAAATTTCTCGTGTATTTCATATTATTCCTTATTTCATTAATTTTAATCTCATGATTCCATTCATTCCCTCTTCTATATTAGAAAGAATAATTTTTGCCATCTCTTGGTTTGTGTGATTATTTTGGATAAATTCATTTGCATCTTTTTCTTTTATATCAGTTGGCCAAACGAAAACCTTTTTTCCTTTTTTCAACAATTCTAATGATTTTATTTTTGATGTATAATCTGAACGTTGGTTATCGAAGCAATAAATTGGTTTCGATAATTCGGAAGCTCGTTCTTCTATTAAATCAGAACCTAGAGCTGCACAGATGCAATCCCTCGGCAATCCTGAACTAAGTGCATCGAATACCGATTCAAAAATGAAAGTTGGTTTTGTTCTGTCAATTCCGAACCAGTTCCAAACTTTAAATCCTGAGTTTTCTCCTGGTATGTAGGTATAGAAGAATTTAGATTCAATTGATCTTGCTTGAAATCCAAACACAACCCTTTCTCGCTCATTGACCCAAAGTGGGATAATGATACAATTTTTGACGGGAATATCTTTTCCGTTGAGTTTAATCCATCTTTTTGAAAAGAAAAACCCTTCTGATTCAATTTTTCTTTTCTTGAGGTATTCAGAAGCTTCGGGACAACTAGATGCTACTTGAAATTCTTCAGGTAGGAAGAACACTTCTTCTGGGAGTTTATCTGTTTTACATAATGGTTGTACTTTATTGTCTCTTGAATTTGACCTAGTATATGACTCAACTCTAATGTCAATGTTGTATTCATTTTTTTCCTTTTTCTTCTTCATATTATTAAAAGATGATTCTCTTTTCTCTTTAATATATTCTTCATATAAAGTAGTGTTCGTTTCTTTCAGAAATTGAAACATATTACCTTTCCAACCACAGTTAAAACAATGACAAATACTTGTATCATATTGTGGTTTTACATAAAGGTGTAATCTCATCTGTCTTTCATCTCGTTCAGAATCACCACAAATTATGCATCTAGCCTGTATGTCTGTATCGGTGTCTTTCCCGACTTTATCAACAGCGAATTTAAAATATTTTCTATCTATCTGATCTATTATTTTCAAAATTAAACCTTATTTTTAAGCATACCAACTTCTATAATGTTTGCTAGTTTCTGGATTTTCTACTTTAAACGCGCTTCCACAGGATCTATTGAATCTTCCATAAGAATTTATACGAACTTTTTCGAGTTCATCTGAAATGAACGAATCTTTTATTGGGCGGACATTTTCAGAAGCCCAAGAAGTTTCTTCTATTGTTTCATAACCTATTTCACGAACTACTACTGTCATTGGTGAACTTTTTTCAACTACTTGGTAAAAATTAACATTAGTCTGTTCCCATCCCCAAGAATAAACAAAAATATCACCAACTTTTATTTTTTCAGCTATTTTAAGAGTTTTTTCTTTTTTTACAGCCTTTTCCATCAACACACTCTGAAGTTTGTGCTCAGCATTAGATATAAGCGTATCAACAGCATTTTGTAATGATTCATTAGAATTATATCTGATATGTTTAGATGGCTTTTGTTTTCTTCCCTCGAAATACATGATAGTGAGTTCATCTTCATTGATCCAAATTTCAAGTGGTAATTTTTCAGGAACCTCTACTTTTGAGTAATTCATTGGAATATAGAATTCTCTCGTTAATTTCATCTTTAATCCTTTATCTTTTATAAGTATATTATAACATATATTTCATAAAAGAAAGCTTAAAGATCCCCTGTTTTAAAAGATTTAATTAAAAAAGAAAATTCTAGATCTTTCTTATCTTTTTTAAATTTCTCTAACCAAATTTTATACTCTTTATTATATTTTTTTATTTGTTTTTTACTTTTTTTCTTAGAAACTTTCCTAGCAGTAGTTGAACTATTTCCCCATGCTTCTTGTCCTTCTGGAAACCAGATGTCAATTTCATTCATTAAAGATCCCTTATTTCTATATTAATTTCAATCTTCTATATCTACTAGAAGCCTAAATAACTTATCTAATTTCTTGAAGTCATTGAGGACTAACCCTATGTCCCCATTTGGTTGATACTTTATAACTTTTTCATTTATGTTATATCTTTCTTTTTCATCGAAAATTACACTTGCTTCATCATCTATAAGCACTGAATGTTTATATTCTTCAGAGACTTTATTTACAAACTTCCCTAGTTTAAATGTATCACCACATAGTTTGAATGGAAGATAATGTTGTAACTTCTCTTTTGTCCATGCACTAAAAACATAGACGTCTATGTCATATCTCTTTATTAGTTTATGAAGTCTAATAACTTTCTTAGGGAATGGATCAAAAACATTGAAAAAACCTTTAGTTTTTACTCTTCGTTTTCTTTCCGAAACCATGTACTGGTTTAAGACCCCATCCACATCTAGAAATAAAGCTATTTTATTCTTTCGACACATTATATATCCTGCTATGATTTCCAATTATTCATTGTTCTACTTTGAAAGAAGCTCTTCGATCTTTCTTTCAATACTTTCTTTTTCTGTCTGTATTTCTTTTCTCGAATCTTCTAACGCTATTATCTTAGATTCATTATCGTTTATCTCTTTTGTGAAATTTTCTATAGAATATTCTTCATTTCCGTATTTCACAGCTAACCTTTTAAAATTCCTTTTATCGTTTTGAATATTCTGAATTTCACGATTTAATGAATAAATGTCCTTTGAAATATTTGATCTCATTTTTTCAATGTCTTCCAGTCTAGCTCTAAGTTTCTTCAGTTCTTCAAAAGTTATACTGTCAATTTCTTCTTTGAACCAATATTCTTTTGGGATTATAATTCTTCTTTCTTCATAATCATATTCACCACAAGACCCTTTATCTTCGAAGCTTATTAAAGATAATTCTTCATTTTTAAGGAACCAATGAGCATCTGTTAGCCAGCAGTCTGTTGGGTCATATGGCTCTAGAGAGGTTCTTATTTTATTAGCTAAACAATATCGTCTTTCAATTTCTTGTAGCTCATTATAGAATTTCTCCATATTATTAGCCATAAAGAGGAATTCGTCTTTTGTTAAATCTGTGATCATTATCTAATCTCCATACGTGATAAATAGAATCCTTTACGTGAGCTTTCTGTTTCATGTAAATCCCAAGAACAGTCAAATAGTTTAGTACCATTTGACCCACCATCAAAATGTTCATAAGAAACATGAACATCTACCCAAATGCGTATTACCTCTCCTTTTTTAACTACTCTTTCACCATTTTCATCATCACCGATATATTCTCTTTCTACTCTAGAAATACTTCCACCGAAGTTATTAATAACAATAGATTTCATGATAGCTGGTGTTGTATTGAATTCTTCTGATATGAGCGTAATGCGTGGGTAACGAATCTCTTTTGTGTCTTGTGAAGCTTTTACTGAAGGGAATCCCCTTTTTGTAAGTTCTATATTGATAGAATTTTCAATCTCTTCGATTGTTTCAAGAGGTAAGTTGTTAGTTTCGATTTTCATTTTAAGTCCTTTTAATCTTTATATAATATATTATACTATAAATAAGATTAAACGGAGCTTAATTATTTGAAGAATTAGACCCAGTCAGAGACTGAACCTAAATTTTGTGATTTTCCTTTATCAAAATCACTGAGATCCATTACTAGTTTAGTAAGGGAATTTTT
>Ga0256843_1001995_pt1 | contig 15319 bp, 13 predicted proteins | sample AlvinellametaG_FD_191572 | JGI IMG/M metagenome (GOLD analysis project Ga0256843, IMG submission 191572) | Pompeii worm associated microbial communities from hydrothermal vent at the East Pacific Rise, Pacific Ocean - Alvinella | ecosystem: Host-associated > Annelida > Integument > Unclassified ... | reverse complement strand
GAACGGTATGCAGTCTCCATGTAAAGGTATGATGAAGCAGGGCGGTATGAAAGGCAAAAGCTGTCAGTGTGGCAGTAAAAAATCGATGATGCATAAAAAGAAGATGAACTCTCCGTTCCTCATCAAACACGGACTGCCACATATGACCAAGATGGTCAAGCAGTATATGAACGATCCTGCTTTCAATCTCACAGCCGATCAAAAAGTAAAACTGATGACGATCGCACAGGAGACAATGGGTGCTGTAAAACGCATCAAGCCTGAAGTGATGCAGCTGAAAAAACAGATCGTCAAAGCAACAACTGCCGGTGCAACTGCAGCGTCTCTCAAAGCAAAAGTAGAAAAACTGGCTGCACTTGAAGCAGAAGCGACCATGGTACACCTCAATTGTATTGAAAAAACCAAAGCAGTATTGACCAAAGATCAGCTTTTTTTCCTCCTGGCAAACAAGAACAAAAAAAGCAATCACGGTATGGGTATGAAGAAGAAAATGTGTAAAAGCAAAATGATGGGTCGCGGTATGGGACAAGGTCAAGGCATGGGTATGCAAAAACCTAAAATGATGATGAAATGTGCTCCCGGAAAATGTGGCATGGCTAAATAATCCTCTTCTCTTCCAAAGGGCAGAAATAGATTCTGCCCCTACACAAAATATGTCAATCTGACATATTTTTATCTCTCCCTCTTTTTCTGTTTTAGAATACTTCTATCACTCATAGGAGTATATACCATGGACAGCACCATCATACAATCTGACATCAGTCAAAAGATATTGACACTGCGAGGAGAACAAGTTATGCCCGATAGAGATTTGGCTTTGCTCTATGGCGTAACAACCAAGCGACTTAATGAACAGGTTAAAAGGAATATTGAACGATTTCCTGAAGATTTTATGTTTCAGCTTTCGGAAAAAGAAAAAAAGGAACTGGTCGCAAAATGCGACCGGTTAGAGATGTTAAAACATTCAACAGTGATGCCTTACGCTTTTACAGAGCAAGGTGTTTATATGCTTGCAGAATATTGTGTAGGGGTACACCCATGTGTGTACCCTTTAAATATGTATAAAAGCGAAACATTGAATACGCTATCCAAAGGGCAGACACATGGCTCAAAAGGGCAGACACATAGGTCTGCCCATACGGGAGGTTTGGGATATGACTGCACTTAAAGACCTTCATAAACATGACAAACCCAGAGAGAAGCTTGTAGCCAAAGGGGTACAGGCACTCAAGAACGAAGAGTTGCTTGCCGTACTTTTAGGGTCTGGTGTACAGGGAAAAGATGTACGCAAACTGGCTAAAGAGATCATCGCTTTGATGGATGAGGGCTTAGACCGACTGACACTTGAGAGGCTCTGTACCATTCACGGGCTTGGCACCGCCAAAGCCTCCCAGATCCTCGCAGCACTGGAACTTAGCAAACGCTACCTCATTCGCACCAACAAACGCATTACCGATGCTGCCGATGTCTACCGAGAGCTTGCCAAATATGCCGACCGCGCCCAAGAGTACTTCCTCACCATCACCCTCGATGGAGCATCGCATATCATCCAAACCCGTACCGTATTCATAGGCACTCTCAACCAGAGCCTCGTCCACCCCAGAGAGGTCTTCGCCGATGCCATCGCCGACAGAGCAGCCGGTATCATCATCGCCCACAACCATCCCTCAGGCACACTGGAGCCCAGCAGGGCAGACATGCAGATCACCCAGCGACTCAAAGAGGTAGCGAAGTTGGTGGGCATAGAGCTGTTAGACCATGTCATCTTGACAAAAGAGGGGTATTACTCGTTTTCAGATGAGGGGGTGTTGTGATGGAGAGTAATCTAAAAAATGTAGGGGCTTCCCTTGTGGATGCCCTTTTAGATTTAAAGAGAGGAGGGAGCAAATATGAATGATATTGTCATCTATAAAGATGGAAGTGTTGCTCTTGAAGCATCTGTGGATAATGATACCATTTGGTTAAATCAAAAGCAATTATGTGAGTTGTATGAGAGAGATAAATCAGTGATATCAAGGCATATTCGCAATATCTTCAAAGAGCATGAGTTAGAGGTCAAATCAGTTGTTGCAAAAAATGCAACAACTGCCAGTGATGGCAAAACATATATGGTGGACTACTATAACCTTGATATGATTTTATCATTAGGTTACAGGGTCAATAGTAAAAGAGCTACACAGTTTAGACAATGGGCAACAAAGGTGCTTAAACAACATCTTCTCAAAGGCTATACCTTAGACCAAAAGCGTCTGGATGTGCTTGAAGAGAAGCAACTGCTTACGGATAAAAAGCTTGACAAAGTGATGCAAGCCATCGAAGACAGATCTCTCAGAACAAAGCAGGGAATATTTTATGAGGGAGAGGTCTTTGATGCGTATGTCTTTGTCAGCGACCTCATTAAAAGTACCAAAGAGTCCATCGTACTTATAGACAACTATGTCGATGAGTCTGTGCTGACGCTCTTTAGCAAAAATCCTTCCGTAGATGTAACGATCTACACAAAAAGTATCACCAAACAACTCAAACTAGATCTTAAAAAGTACAATGCACAATATAAGCCTATCACCCTCAAAACTTTTAAAGAGTCTCATGACAGGTTTCTGATACTTGATGGGAAAAAGGTCTATCATTTTGGGGCTAGTTTGAAAGACTTGGGCAAGAAGTGGTTTGCGTTTTCCAGGTTTGAGTTGAAGGTTTTGGGGATGCTGGAGAGGCTGAAGTAGTCGCTCGTCTGGTGCCTAACCCGACGGTCGGGAGGTCTAATCTTTATTCGGGTAAAATAATCTCTATTATACTTAACAGGATGCGGGCTCAATGGCAAATTTTAATTTTAAAGAAAAAGCGGATCTCATTTGGGATATTGCAGGGTTACTGCGCGGAGATTACAAGCGTTCGGACTATGGAAAGGTGATCTTGCCTTTGACTGTGCTTCGTCGTCTGGATGCTGTGTTGGCTCCTACCAAACAAAAGGTTTTGGATTTTCTGCCAAAAGTTGCGAAGCTCTCTGACAGTGCGAAGGACTTGACGCTTAACAAAGCAGCGGGATACAACTTTCATAATCGCAGTCAATTTGACTTTGCCAAGCTTGTAGAAGACCCTGCCAATATCGCAATGAATCTGCGTAATTATATTAACGGTTTCTCTGCCAATGCCAGAGAGATCATAGAGTATTTCAATTTTGATGACCAGATAGACAGAATGGATGATCCCAAGTCAGATATTTTATTTCAGGTAGTCAAGGCGTTTGCTGAGATGAAGTTTGATGATGTGGATAGTATGCAGATGGGATACATCTTTGAAGAGCTCATCCGCAAGTTTGCAGAACAGAGCAATGAGACTGCAGGGGAGCACTTTACCCCTAGAGAGGTCATCGAACTGATGGTAAACCTGCTTTTCAATACAGATAGAGAGATATTTAAAGAGGGGATCGTCAAGACTCTCTATGACCCTGCCTGCGGTACAGGAGGAATGCTTTCTGTGGGTGAAAAGCATCTGATGAGTTTGAACTCTGAAGCAAAACTGGAGCTTTTCGGTCAGGAGATCAACCCTGAGTCCTATGCTATCTGTAAGTCCGATATGCTCATCAAGGGGGACAACCCTGCCAACATCAAGTTTGGTAATACCTTTACGGTAGATGGACTGCGTGAGGAGAAGTTTGATTACATGCTCTCCAATCCTCCGTTTGGGGTAGAGTGGAAGAAGTCTGCCAAGACCATCAAGGCGGAGCATGAGTCTCTGGGCTTTGCAGGGCGTTTTGGTGCGGGGCTTCCGCGTATCAATGACGGTTCTTTACTCTTCTTACAGCACATGATCTCCAAGATGAAGTCTGACGGCAGCCGTATTGCTATCGTCTTTAACGGTTCTCCTCTATTTACCGGTCAGGCGGGGAGTGGAGAGAGCAATATCCGCCAGTGGATCATCGAAAATGACTGGCTCGAAGCGATCGTGGCACTGCCTGATCAGCTCTTTTACAATACGGGTATCTCGACCTATATCTGGATCGTCAACAATAAAAAAGATGATGAACGCAAGGGGTATGTACAGCTCATCAACGCTACGGGTACCAAAGATGAAGTACTCATAGAGGAAGGCAAGCGTGACTTCAACCGCTTTTGGGACAAGATGACCCGTAGTCTGGGCAACAAACGCAAGATTATTGTCTCAGGCAAAGATGACAGAGGGATCGACTATATCACCAAGCTCTACGGTGAGTACCAGGAGGGTGAGTTTGTCAAGATCCTGCCAAACAAGTATTTCGGTTACTGGAGGGTTACGGTAGAGAGACCGCTTATGGAAAACGGTGAAGTGGTGACCGACAGCAAGGGCAGACCCAAAGCAGACAAAGAGCTGCGAGATACAGAAAACATCCCTTTCCTCCGAGAAGATGCCCAGGGAAATCTGGTGCCTCAGAGCATCGATGAGTATTTTGAGAGGGAGGTACTGCCGCATGTACCGGATGCATGGATAGACGAGTCCAAGACCAAGATAGGCTACGAGGTGAACTTCACCAAGTACTTCTATGAGTTCAAGCCTCTACGCTCACTGGATGCGATACGGGCAGATATTTTGGCACTGGAAGAGAGTAGTCTGGAGCTTGAGAAAAAGGTGCTTCTATGAAAGTAAACTTGAGTCAGGCTGTCAAATATTTTTTTGGTAGTTCTTCACTTGAAATGGTATATTTTGAAGCAGTTGCCAATGCCATTGATGCAGGTGCTACAGATATAAAAATTTCAATCTATATTGACAATAGAAGTAACCCTCAAACATTAACGATTCATATTGAAGATAATGGAGCTGGCTTTACAGATGAAAGATTTCGTAAGTTTTCCAACTTATTTGATGTTGAAGATGCTTCACATAAAGGACTTGGAAGACTGGTATATCTTTTTTATTTTGAAGATGTAAAAGTGCTTAGTCATTTTGATGGAAATAAAAAACGAGAATTTAAATTTAGTGATGATTTAGATGAAAATAACCAACATATTGAAACGGTAGAAGAGACTCCATCTGGTACTAAAATTGAAATGAGCGGATATATTCTTCAAAAACTTGGTAAGTTTGACTATGTAGATCCTGCTTATTTGAAACAGAGACTTTTAGAAGAGTTTTATTCTTTGCTGTTTAAAAAGAAAGAGCATAAAACCCCCATTACCATAACCATTGATGCAACTATTGAAGGGCAAACAATAGCAGAAGTATTAAGTCCCGATGATGTACTTGAATTAACTAAGATAGACATTGATACACCTATAGACACGGTTAATACCTTGCATTTATATTATGCAATAGAAGAGATAGAGGAAGAGACAGAAAAGTCTCTTATATCTGCTATCGCTATAGATAATCGTACCGTAAAGTATGAGATTATTGCTGGTGAATATATACCTAATGGCTATAAAATGGTCTTTTTATTAATTTCTGATTATTTTATTGGCAAGGTTGATCTCTCTCGACAAAATATAAATTTTCCTCCTCATGAAGAGAAAAGATTAAAAAACATTTTTAGAAAGAAAGTAGCAGAGTTGATAGAAGCCAATATTGAGACTGTTGCTATTAGAAATAGGGAGATAAAAGAAAACTTAGTAGAAAAATACCCTCATCTTGGTAGTTATTTTAATAATGATGAAATAGGCTTTATAGCCAAAGATGATATATTAAAAAAAGCACAAAATGACTTTTTTAAAGAACAAAGAGAGTTACTTGAGGCTGTTTCATTGGATGATGATCAGTTTGAAAAAGCGTTGGAGATATCATCAAAAGCATTGATTGAATATATTCTATTTCGACAAGTTACAATTAACAACCTTAAAAAAATAGATAGAGACAATAGTGAGGCAGAACTGCATAAGCTTTTTGCCACGATGCGAACACGATTTGATGAAGAAAACAGGGTCGATGATCTTTATAGAAATAATGCATGGATCTTGGATGATAAGTATATGACTTATAAAACTGTTCTCAGTGATAGAAAAATGGATGAGCTTGTGAGCTTAATTACAAAAAATGAAGAAGTAGGCGATAGCGGAAGACCTGATATTGCACTAGTTTTTTCTTCTGACCCAAATGGAGATATTCCTTTTGATGTAGTTATTGTTGAATTGAAAAAAAGAGGAATATCTCTTGAAGATAGTATGGTAGTTGAGACACAGCTCAAAAAAAGAGCTAGAAATTTAATGAAACATTTCAATAATAAAATACAGCGAATCTGGTTTTATGGAATTATAGAATTTAATAAAGAAATAGAATTGGATATTTCCAGTGATTATACTGAACTTTATTCATCTGGAAAAATGTACTATAGAGACATAGATATTGTTATATCAAAGGATCCCGATATAAAAGTTCCCACTGGGATCTATATTTGGGATATAGATGCTGTGGTAAGTGATGCAGAAGCAAGAAATTCTGCATTTTTAGAATTAATAAAAAGTAAGTTTATTGATCATGAATAAATATCAGAAATATAAAGAGAGTGGTATTGCATGGATAGGGGAGATTCCTGAAGATTGGGAAGTTAAAAAAATTAAAAGACTTTCAATAGTTAAAAGGGGAGCTTCTCCAAGACCAATTCATGATCCAATATATTTTGATACTGATGGAGAATGGGCTTGGGTGAGGATTGCTGATGTTTCTGCAAGTGAACGATATTTAAAAGATACAACACAGGTTTTATCTGAATTGGGTGCTTCTCTAAGTGTTAAGTTATTACCAGGGGATTTTTTTCTCTCTATTGCCGGAACTGTTGGAAAACCGATAATTACTAAAATAAAATGTTGTATTCATGATGGTTTTGTTTATTTTCCTTATTTAAATATCAATCCTGAATTTTTGTATTATATTTTTAGTACAAGAATGCCATATCAGGGTTTAGGAAAATGGGGAACACAACTAAATTTGAATACAGATACGGTAGGTGATATTAGTATCCCTTTACCCGATAATAATACAATAGATGAAATAGTATTATATTTAGATAAAAAGATTACAGAAATAGACGCACTCATCGCCCAAAAGGAGGCTCTGCTTTCCCTCTATGAAGAGGAAAAAGCTGCCATCATCAACCAGGCAGTGACCAAAGGCATTGACCCTGATGTGAAGATGAAGGAAAGCGGTATGCCTTGGCTTGGGGAGATTCCTGAGCATTGGGATGTGAAACGATTAAAATATTTATTTAAGTTTGTCGTAGGATTTACTCCACCATCTGGCAAGAATGAATACTATGATAATGGAATATATACTTGGATTACTATTGCAGATATGAAAGGAAAATATTTAAGTAGTTCTGAAAAGAAAATTACAGAAAAAGCTATTGAAGACTTAGCCCCTAATATTGTTCCAAAGAATTCTTTACTTTATAGCTTTAAACTATCAGTTGGCAAAGTTGCTTTTACTAAAATAGATACATTTACAAATGAAGCTATCTTTGCAGTTCTGCCCAATAAAGATTTGAATTTAGATTATTATTATTACTCCTTACCGTTACAAATCATACATAATGCTAATGAAAATATATATGGAGCTAAAATTTTTAATCAAGAGTTAATAAAAAATGCTTTTTTAGTTGCTCCTCCTAAAGATGAACAAAAACAAATTGTTCATTATCTGGAAAAAGAGCTTGAAAAATTAGAAAATAAAATCCAAAAAACAAAACAGATCATAAAACTCCAAAAAGAGTACCGTACTGCACTTATCAGTGAAGTGGTCACGGGCAAGATCAAAGTTACGGAGGAGGCATAGTATGTCATTGTGTGTAGCGTGGATACGGGAAGCAGGAGGTAGCCAAGAGCTGATGTTCGTCACCGATAGTACGCTTACAGGTGGGGAGAAGTGGGATCATGGTATCAAACTTTTTGAGATACCACAGACCAACTGCCTGCTAAGCTTTGTTGGTAGTACCCAAAGAGCCTATACACTTGTACTCAACCTTACATCCTCCATCGTCTCAGATGAAGTCATTAGCTCCACTACCACCATTGAGGAGATCCTCGAACATATCGTAGAGCTTTTCTCTGTACTGGTCAATGAGATAATCAGTGAGATACCGGGTGAAGACATTCATGAGTTACGCAGTGATGCCAAGTTTCTTTTTGGAGGTTGGGACTGGGAGAGAGGTACCTTCAGACTTTGGAAGATCCGCTACAGTCGTGAGACAGAAGAGATGCTCTATGAAGAGTTGGCAGCAGAAAGAGGTACGAGAAACTTTGTAGAGTACATAGGTGACGCACACCATCCGGACATAGAACAAAAAGCCCATGAAGACTTCGCTAAACTGATGGACTGTCAAGGCAACGGCATGGACTGTGCATTGGATATGGAGCCAGCAATAATATTGCGGGATATTGTCCGTGACCTGGAGGTGAGGGAGATAGGCGGCAGTCTTCAGATAGCCAAACTGCACAGGTCTAATAAAATAGACTTTTATGGTATCTACTGGCCATCGGTAGATGGAAATCCAAATTTTCAAGGTAGAGAGTACAATGCTCTCAATAAACCCAATGTAAAATACTATGACCCAGATACCTTTGAGATATTGGATATGGATCTACCTGCCCGTATGCAGGAGATAGATACGGAACTTTATGGGACACATACAGAATTTCTGCATGATTGTTACCCTAATGGTATACTCAAAGAGAGTTTGACAGAAAAAGACAAGACAAAACTCAAAGTACTTTTAAGAGATATAGCGTATCAGAAGTTTTTAGAAGAGGGTGAAGCAGCAGAGGTAATAGAGGGAGAGACCGATGAGTAAGTTAACCAGTGAAGAGGCATTTGAAAAGGCTATCGTCCACTCTTTGTGTGAAGAGGGGGGATATGCAGAGATCGCAGGGAGTGACTACAGTGCGGAGATAGGCTTCTTCAAAGAGGAGATCATCGCTTTTCTCAAAGCCTCTCAACCGAAAAGATGGGAGAAGATAGAGGGTATACACGGCAAAGATGTAGAGAAACGCATCTTGGCACGACTCTTTAAAGAGCTTGACCTCAGAGGCAGTCTCGATGTACTGCGTAACGGTTTTACCGACTACGGTGTCAAGTTTCGTATGGCATTTTTCCAGCCTGAGAGTGGACTCAATCCTGAGACACTTGCACTCTATGCACAAAACAGACTTACCATTGCCAGACAGGTTTACTTCAGCCGACGGGACAAAAAATCCATCGATATGGTCATCGCACTCAACGGCATCCCCATTGTCACCATAGAGCTCAAAAACCACTTCACAGGACAGAGCACCAGCGACGCAAAGCGGCAATACAAAGAGAGTAGAGACCCCAAAGAGCTGCTCTTTTCGTTTAAAAAGCGTGCGTTGGTACATTTTGCTCTGGATGATGAAGAGGTCTATATGACCACCAGAATAGAGGGAGCTAAGACCTACTGGCTCCCTTTTAACAAAGGCTACAACCATGGAGCAGGTAACCCCCCAAGCAAGAAAAGTAGCTACAAAACAGACTATTTTTGGACGGACATCCTCTCCAGAGACAGCATTATGGAGATCGTCGGAAAGTTCATCCACCTGCAAAAAGAGGAGATCATCGTCGATGGAAGGATCTATACAAAAGAGAAGATGATCTTCCCCCGCTACCATCAGCTCGATGCGGTCAGAATGCTTACCGACGATGCCAGAGAAGTGGGTGCAGGTAAAAACTACCTCATACAACACTCCGCAGGATCGGGCAAGAGTAATACCATCGCATGGCTTGCCTACAGACTCTCCAGCCTGCACAACAGCAGTGACAAGAGGGTCTTTGACTCGGTCATCGTCATCACAGACAGACGGGTACTAGACAAACAGTTACAAGACACCATTTACCAGTTTGAACACAAAACAGGTGTGGTACAGAAGATAGACAAAGACAGCAACCAACTTGCTACAGCCATTAGCAACGGTACCAACATCATCATTACTACCCTCCAAAAGTTTCCTTATGTTTTGGGAAAAGTAGCGGAGATCCCCAACCGTAACTACGCTGTACTTATAGACGAAGCCCACAGCTCACAGGGAGGAGACGCAAGCAAACGGATGAAAGAGGTACTCGGACAACCCACTCTTGATGAGATCATGGATGAGGAGGAAGACGAGTACACAGCAGAAGACCTAATCTCCGATGAAGTGGCCAAATCTGCCCGAGCCAGAGGGCAGCAGTCGAACATCTCCTTTTTTGCATTTACCGCAACCCCCAAAGAGAAAACATTGACACTCTTTGGAGAGAAAGATGCCGAAGGGAATCCCAAAGCGACACATCTCTACTCGATGAGACAGGCGATTGATGAAGGGTTTATCTTGGATGTATTGCAAAACTATACTACCTATGAACTCTTTGTGAAGATCACCAAAGCCATTGAGGATGACCCCGAACACAACAAGAAAAAAGCAGCCAAAGCGATCCGCTCTTTTGTGAACTTTCACCCGCACAATATCGCACAAAAGACAGAGGTGATCATAGAGCACTTTAGAGGTGTGGTCGCACAGAAAATAGGGGGCAAAGCCAAAGCGATGCTCGTAACCTCGTCACGCTTGCATGCCAAACGCTACTTTGATGCTTTTGAAACTTACATTAGGGAAAAAGGCTATGAGAGTGAGATCAAGGTACTCGTAGCTTTTTCCGGGAAGATCATAGACCCTGACGACATGAAATACCCTGAGGGTGTCACCGAACCGGAACTGACAGGATATGGAGAAAAAGAGCTGCCTGAGGTGTTTAAAAAAGATGAATACCGCATACTCATCGTGGCGGATAAGTATCAGACAGGGTTTGACCAGCCTCTACTGCATACGATGTATATAGACAAAAAACTTTCAGGGGTCAAAGCGGTGCAAACCCTCTCAAGGCTCAACCGTAAAGCACCGGGAAAAGAGGATACATTTATTCTTGACTTTGTCAATGATAGGGAAGTGATACTGCAATCATTCCAGCAATACTACGAAACCACAACAGTAGAGGGTGAACCAGATCCTAACCACCTCTATGATCTCAAAGGCAAGTTGGATGCGTATCAGATATATTGGGATTCTGAAGTGGAGGCATTTGCAAATATATATTTCAACCCTATGCATCAGCAGAATGTCAAGATGCAGGCACAGCTCTATGCACTCATTGACCCTGCGGTAGATAGATACAAGGCTCTGGAAGATGAAGATAAGCAAGATGAATTCAAAAAATCATTAAGAACTTGGACAAATCTTTATGCCTTTGTTTCTCAAATCATGCCATTTTGGGATGATGGATTTGAGAAGTTTTATGCCTATGCAAAACTGCTACTCACTAAACTTCCTAAACGGGAACTGGGAGAGAGCTTGCAACTGGATGATGAATTAGCATTGGAGTACTACCGACTTGAAAAGATCAAAGAGGGCAATCTCGAACTTCAAAAAGGAGAAGAGGGCGTACTCCAAGGCATGACAGAAGCAGGGATCAAAAGAGAGAAGGAAGAGAAAGAGGCACTCTCCGAGATCATCAAAGTACTCAATGAGCGTTTCGGTACAGAGTTTGAAGAGGCAGACAGGCTTTTCTTTGAACAGATAGAAACAGATCTGATGGAAGATGCAACCTTGCAAAAACAGGCAAAAGTCAACAAAATAGATACATTCAAGTATGCATTTGAAGACATGTTCACCGATAAGCTTATAGAGAGAATGGATCAAAACCAAGATATATTTGAAAAAATATTGGAAAATAAAAGCTTCGGCGACTTGGTAAAACAGATGATGCTGAAGAGTGTTTACGGGAAGTTGAATGAGATGTGGTGATAACGGACTACCATTAGGAAAGAGACAATGACAGAATTAAAAAGACAACCGACACATCCGGGGGAGATACTCAAAGAGGAGTTTCTCTCTCCACTGGGCATTACACAAAGTGCTTTGGCAAAAGCACTGCATGCTTCATTTCGTGCCATCAATGAGTTGGTCAATGAAAAAAGAGGCATCACTACTGAGATGGCTTTGAAACTGGCAAAGTATTTTGGTACGACACCACAACTCTGGCTAAATCTTCAAAACCAGTATGATCTTTATAGAGTAAGTATTAAAAAGAAAAATGAACTCGATGAAGTTGGACATTACGAGGTAGCGTAAAACAATGGGCTATTAAAAACCCTAGATCGAATTTGTGCTATAATAGTAAAAATATAAAGGAGTCGAGAAGTATGGGTTACTTGCATTTAGCAGCCAAAGAGTATCCGGCTGTAAGCAGTAGGGCAGAGTCCTTGCAGATACTGGAACGCTACAAGTCCGAGCTCACTACCGAAGAATACGAAACCATACTTAACTCCCTCTGCAGTCATGCGTTGGAGAACTTCTATCTTAGTGAAAAAGAGATACTCCTGAGCATTGCACAACTGCGAAATGAAATTACAGTTGATGAGATAGTCGAGTTGGCAAAAGTCTCGTAACACCACTTAACTCCCTCTGCAGTCATGCGTTGGAGAACTTCTATCTTAGTGAAAAAGAGATACTTCTGAGCATTGCACAACTGCGAAATGAAATTACCGTTGATGAGATTGTCGCGTGGGCAAAAGCCTCGTAACACCCTATGTCTCTAACGGACTTTGACAAAGAGCTTCTTGCTACCAACCTGCTGGGTGCAACCACCCTTGAAGAACTCCATCAAAAAGAAAAAATCGTTACCAACGCAAAGATGATAGCTTTACAAAATATGCCTATAGTAGGGCGGTTGGATTATGATCATCTTAAAAAGATCCATGCATTTTTGTTTGAAGATGTTTACAGCTGGGCGGGTAAAGATCGCTATGAAATCGGGGTAACAGCAGCTTTTGGCAAAGGTACGACGCTCTTTACAGCATACGACAAACTTCCTACAGTCTCTAAAGCACTTTTTGGGGCACTTGAAGAAGAGAACTTTTTTAAAGATCAAAGTAGAGAAACATTTGCCAAAAGTGCAGCTGTATTTATGAATGGGTTGAACATTATGCATCCATTTCGAGAAGGAAACGGGCGTGTCCAGCGTCTGTTTATGGAATATCTGGCAAAAGAAGCCGGACATGAGTTGAGCTTTAGGAGTGTTACAGAACAGGAGATGCTCAAAGCATCGATCAATGGTGCCAAAGGAAACATTTATTATATGCAGCAGCTTTTTAGAAAGGTGTTGAGGTAAGTTAAATAAGCAGAAAGAGTGTAACGATAAGCCGGGTTCTGTCATATGCAAGTTATTTACTAAATTTTTGCATAACAATATATATTGGTTAACATAATATAAATTCTATTAAAAAAGCAGATATGCTCTTCCGGCTGTATGTGTGTGTCGGTTTTTCTATTTATGAAAAATGGATTTTTAGGTTTCTCTCTGTTTTTTTGCTTGTCTAATATTTATTTGGTAGAAAAAGTTTGTGGGCAGAAATGGATTCTGCCCCTACGGATTTTTTATTGTTTTTGTAGAAAATGAAAATGATCAAAAAATCAAGATGCTGATTGATGGATTTTGGTTGATCTCTTTTTTTGAAAATATGAAAATATGATTTGGGTAGATATGGAATCTTGCCCCTACAGCAAAATAATTTTTTGGATGCTGTAAATAAATTATTGTGATTTTAAAAATGGGCAGACACATAGGTCTGCCCCTACAAGGCATATTCTCATATTTAATAATATTGTTAAGATAATATCTTCCGTAGGGACAGATCCCGTATCTGCCCTTGCGCTACAACAAAATATAGCCCTTAAGTTAATATTTTAAAATATACAAAGTTGTTATTTCTTGCATTTTTTATAAATTACATTCAAGTGCCACACCGTAATTCCTTGAAAGCCCCTACAGTACGTAGTTTGCAGAGTCTAAAGAGAACATTTGTTCATTTAGCAAAATGAGGATAACGACAAAAAAGAACAATTGTTCACAAAAAAAGTTTTGAAGAGAATTGAATATGAACATCTGTTCATTAAATTGGATCACCCTATTCTTGACTTATGAACAAATGTTCACTATAATTACACCAAAGGAGTCATAATGAACGAGCAGACGGGCACTTCCGCCCTATCGAAAGGAAGTAAAACCAAAGCGAAGATACTCAAAACTGCACTGAAGCTCTTCTCATCCAAGGGGTATAAGGCTACCACGGTAAGAGACATTGCAGGCGCGATGGGAGTGAAGCAGAGTGCGCTTTATAACCACTTCAAGAACAAAGATGCCATACTCGAAGCGCTTATCAGTGATCTGACCTCTTCTGCGATCGTTACGTTATTTGACAATAAAGAGGCTCAGGAGCTTCATAAACAGGGAAAATCGCTTCTGATGAGTATTGCCACTACGTTCAAGCTTTTGAGCTTTGATGGGCAAAATGAGGCGCTTTTTAAGCTGATGATGCAGGAGATGTTCAGAAATGAGCGTGTTAGAGAGATCTATAACGAGTATTTCTATCAGGAGAATGTTAAAAAGCTCTCAGGAGTCTTCTTTGCGATGATGCAGGATGAGATGATCAAGTCTTCAGACCCACTTTTACTGGCAAACGAGTTCTTTGCACCGCTGTTTTTCTACCAGATGCAGGTTTCTTTGCTAAAATTAGACAAGAAATCGACCTCTTCGGTCGTTTCGATGTTTGAAAAACATGTAGATTACTTCTGGGATACGATAAAAATAGAACAGCAAAGTACCCTATTCTAACTGTAATAGTAAAAAATATTAAAATAGATAGCAAGATTATATTAAGGAATATGAATATGAGTCAGAAAAAGGTGGATCTTTTTGCACACAAGTCAAAAAACTGGGATATGAAGTCACGCAGAGTGACCAATGCGCGCAGTATTGCTGAGTTAATAGTAAAAAATATAGAACTAAATAAGCGTATGGAGATCATGGATTTTGGTGCGGGAACGGGACTGCTGGGGTTTTTCATTGCTCCGTTTGTCAAAAAGATCGTTGCGGTGGACAACTCCCCTTCCATGCTTAAAGAGTTTCAAAACAAATGTGATGAGTTCCAGTGTGAAACGGAAGTGGTGGAGAAAGACCTCTCTTGTGAGATACTGGAGCGTAAGTTTGACGGCATCATCTCTTCGATGACCATCCATCATCTTGAAGATACGCTTGCCCTCTTCCGTAAATTTTACGATATGCTGCATGAGGGTGGTTTCATTGCCATTGCAGACCTTGACAGTGAAGATGGGAGCTTCCATTCGGACAATACAGGCGTGTTTCACTATGGGTTTAACAGGGAAGTGCTTCGGGCGATCGCTGAGGAGGCAGGATTTAAAGATGTGAAGTTCGATACGGCATCGACTATCAATAAACCGCACAAAGACTTTACGGTTTTCTTGCTTACAGCATGGAAATGATGAATGATGAATGATGAATGATGAATGATGAATGA
>Ga0256843_1001994_pt1 | contig 15322 bp, 13 predicted proteins | sample AlvinellametaG_FD_191572 | JGI IMG/M metagenome (GOLD analysis project Ga0256843, IMG submission 191572) | Pompeii worm associated microbial communities from hydrothermal vent at the East Pacific Rise, Pacific Ocean - Alvinella | ecosystem: Host-associated > Annelida > Integument > Unclassified ... | reverse complement strand
GATTAGATGATGATTACGGTACATGGAATATAAATTTAGAAAAAACTGTTGAAAACCTACCCCAAAAAAGTAAAATATTTTTGTATGACCTGTATTGTGAAGTTGGTGAAAAAATCTTTTATATCATATATGGCTATCTAAATTCTGACACTATCATCGAATATAATGAGATGACAAATGGTGGAATGAGTGAATTTATTCAAAGTCTCGATGCTGAAGGTACATTGAATTTTATCGAATTAATCATAGATTTTAAAAAGCAAGAGATTGAATTTACAGAAGATGATGTTGATTTTAGCAAAGTAATCTCTAAGCTCAAAAGAGATGTGGCGACCTTAAAAAAGAAACTTGCTCAGCCATCAAAACTCATAACAACTAAAGAGTTTGAAGAACGATACGGACTTTCAAGGCGACAACAAAAAGGGCTTAGAGGTAAAATCACAGACCCATTGCCATACAGTATGATTAACAACAAAACTATCATGTACGAGCCAGAAGAGGTTGAACGATGGTTGGAAAACTATAAAGGTCGAATTAAAAGGTAGTAAATTTTATTCAATTGGTAATAAATGAGCTCTTGATAAAAACTCCTTGCCCTCAATTTTACTCTTTAAAATATCATTGATACATTCATCCAAATCTTTACCTAACATCATAGTTTCTGCATTTACTTCAAACCACTCTTTTAATCTATTGAGATTATCGTGCTTTTGCATTTCATTTTTTATCTGTTTTTTATTGATTCTCAAAATTGTAGTTTTACCAGTATCCGATTTTGGATAGTGTTGAGTAAGTATTGAAATATTTTTAATATTTTCTAGTGATTCAACTAAGATATTAGAGTTTGTAAAATTTAATCCTATTGACATGTCTTCATTTAGAGAGATACTTTCTAATACTACATTTTTATATGAAATCTTACTTCTATTAATTTCTATATCAATATTTATATGCTGATTAAACTCTGCTAGTTCTACTAATATTGATAAAAGAGAGCCTCTATCGTAACGGAAGCAGTCGAATATTTTGACAGATAAAAAAGTATCCCGTACTATTCCACTAAAAAGATATGTAATCATTTGTTTTACTTGAGTGTTATCCTGATAGTTATTTCCATTAACAATTGGGAGGACAATTGTCCCAGCAATATCGTCATCTGTTCCGATTAATAATGCTGTAATTGCTTTTGCATAAGATAATCGTTTTCCTGAATCTGCTGGTATATGAAAATGTACTCTTTTATCAATAGTAAGCATATAGCTAATAGCATATCGTTCTTTTTCAGATAGAGACTTATAGTCATTTAGTTTCATAGAATCTTTATTTACTATGACATATCTGGTATAGTAAAACTCAATATCGTTTAAAAATGTCCTATAAATAATTTTATTACCTTGGCTTATAAGTTTAGCTTTTATATCTTTAGGTCTAAGCCATAGGTATTGGGAATCTTTTGAATCTCTTGCATTATATTTACTTCTCATAGCAAAGAAATAATCTAAAACTTTTGCTCTTCTTGTTGTTATGTTAGTCGCACTTTGTTTCATTGTACTCACCATAATTTATCTTTATTGCATTATATACAAAAGTGCCACTCTATGACAACTTTTTTTTTGTTTAATACAACATCGGAAAAGAGAAATAGCAAGTTTTCTTCTTCGAGTTCTTTAACTTATCATTGTTTATTATTTATCTCGATGGGTGCTCCTTCCAATTATGAAAAGGTGCTAATACAAAGGTGCAAGTCCTATGGGTGTTCCTCCCATTTAAAGGTTCAGAGTTTAAGAAACTCAACAAAAACATTAAGGATTAATATGACTAAATCAAATGTGGCGACAAACGCGGGAATTAACACAAATAGTACAACTGTAAAATCAAAAGACATCCTGTCTTCTGATTCTAAACCTATGTCTTCTGAAAAAGAAATTTCAGGTGTTCAAACAATATTTGGACATGAACCTAAAGAGATTCCAACATTAGAAGATATGCGTTCTTCGGAAGAAAATCTTACAAATAGCGGTTATGCTAATGTATTGTTTCGCTCACCAGAAGAAGTGGCTGAAATGGAGAAGCAAGAGAATGAAATTATCGGTAAAATTCAAAATGTACTTAATGACATTAGTGCTAATGAGGAAAAAACTCATCAACTTTTTAATGAGAGTGAACAACGCAAGTTAATTAAGTATATAGCACTTGCTAAAATCTTATTAGATGCAAAATTTGTATTTGGAAATAGATTTAATGCTGTTGTAAATGCAGATATAATAAGTCCTAAGCAGGTTCTTAGATATTTACGATTCATTATGACTTTGGAGAGTCAAGAGAAATTTGATACGAGTGTTAAAGCTAAGAAAGAGGACATTGAGTTGATTGTAGTTGATTTAAGAATTACTTCTCTTACTGAAAAAAAGATAGAGCGGTTTTCAAAACCTTCTATGACGAAGCTTATTAAGATGAAGTCATTATCTAATGAAGATTTTGATGCAGTTATAAATGGCGATAATAAGCCATTTGATAAACTTGATGAAAGCATTAAGATTAAAAAAGCTGCTCTAGCTGAAGAGAAAAAGTATAAACAAAAGCCTGATGGCATGGATATGGCTACTTTTGATGAGCTACTGGAAATGGGAGTTTATGAAATCACCAAAAAGTATCAGGCTTCTATCAATAAGGAAACTGAGCTTATAAGACAGATTCAGGAGCTAGAGAAAAAGAATGAGATGCTTGAAAAAGAAAAAGGGGAACTAAAAGCTTCGCATAATACTACAAAGTCTATATTAATGGAGTTTATTCCAACTAAAGCTCCTAAAGAGATGGCTTAAGCTCATCTCCTGCCTTAACCACCATTAAACCCCTTTCTAATATGGTGGTTTATCCTCCCACAAAACCCTTCACTTTATTCTGATTTAATAGTATAATTACATTAAATCAGAACAAGGCACTTTCCTATGATATTTTCCTACATTCGAGTTAGCAGCGACACTCAAACAATTAAACATCAACAAGATGAAATACAACGATACTGTAACCTAAATAATCTTACCATTGACACATCTATAGAGATTGAAATATCTTCTCGTAAGGATACAAGAGTCAGAAAAATAGATGAACTACTTGAACAGCTCAATAAAGATGACATACTCATCGTAACAGAATTGTCTCGACTTGGTAGAAACACAGGAGAAGTCATTAATCTTATAGACATGATTTTAAAAAAAGGTGTTGAAATTCGCATACTCAAACAAAATCTCTTTATAAAAGAGAGTGACCCTATGAATAAAATGATGATAACAATGTTATCTATGTTTAGTGAGTTTGAACGAGATATGATAAGCCAAAGAACAAAAGAAGCACTCAAAGGTTTAAAAGACAGAGGTGTAAAACTTGGAAAGCCAACAGGGGTCATCCAAAAAAGTATTTTTGATAAAGATAAAGAAAAAATTGTTGAACTATTAGAGCTAGGACTTAGTTATAAAAAAATTATAGATAAACATTTAGGCTATGGCTCTCCCTCCACACTTTATACATATGTTCAAAAAAGAAAATTGTTAACAGTATAAACATACTTATTAACTTCTTTCATTACAAACACAAGCTATAATAATAGAAAATAATTTATATTAAATTAAAAACTATTAAATTAGCAAAGGTGTTTCTCTCGTGATAAATAAAGAAAAATTAGAAAATTTAACCTCTGACCTTTGGAAAGGTGCTATAAAACTTCGTGGTAAGTTTAAGGCAAAAGATTATCCTAGTATTATTCTTCCAATGATAATGATACGAAGAATAGAGGGTGTGCTTGAAGAAAGAAGAAAAGAGTTTAAAAATGAACTTGTTGCTAAAGATAAAAGTTTTAGTGATGAAGCTATCGATGAATTATTTCAAACAAACGAAGAAGAAGCATTAAAAAAGATAGATACTCTCAACAAACGAATTAAAATCAAAGAACAAAACCTCGCTTTTTACAATAAATCACAATGGACACTCAAATCAATTCTTGCTGAGAGTTCTTCCCAAGTAGAAGCAAACTTTAGAGACTACATCAATAGTTTTAGTGATAATATTGATGAAATCATAGAAAAGTTTGAGTATCGCCAAACTGTTACTAAAATGGTAAAAGAGAAACGATTAGCAAGTATTATTCAGTTGGTTGCAGAAGCTGATTTTAGTCCTCAAAGATTATCAAATATTGAGATGGGGTATGTTTATGAGAACTTAATCCAAATGTTTTCTCAAGATGATGCCAAAGATACTGGAGAACACTTTACACCAAGAGAAATTATACGAATAATGGTAGATTTAATGGAGATAGATTTTGACCCAGAAACTGCTACTCAATCAATCTCACTTTATGACCCTGCTTGTGGAACTGGTGGTATGCTCTCTGTTGCAAAAGAACACCTACTAAGCAAAGCAAAAACGGAAAAAGGTTTGAAAAATGTAGAGGATTTAATTATCCTAAATGGTCAAGAACTTTTATCTCAAAACTATGCAATGTGTCAAGCAGATATGATACTAAAAGGTGAAACACATAGTAATATCACTCATGGTAATTCACTTATCCCTCATATAGAAAGTATTGAAGATGATGGAGACCAACATACAGAGTTTAAATTTGACTATATGATTTCAAATCCACCATTTGGTGTTGATTGGAGTGAGTATAAAGATGATGTTGAGAGATTAGGAACATCACGATACTCATGGGGAAATGTAGGACAAGATAGTGGTTCTATCCCTAAGAGTGATGGAGCATTACTCTTTTTACTCACTATGATTGATAAGATGAAACCTGCTGATGAGGGTGGTTCTAAAATAGCAATACTTTTTAATGGTTCTCCACTAAGTAATGGCGATGCCACACAAGGGGAAAGTGAAGTAAGAAGACATATACTAGAAAATGATCTCCTTGATACTATTGTTATGATACCTGACCAAATGTTTTTTAATACTGGTATATACACATACATTTGGCTACTTAATAACAATAAACCTGAGAGTAAAAGAGACCAAGTACTCATCATAAATGCAAGAGAACAGTATGAGAAAGAAGCCAAGTCGTTTGGAAATAAAAGAAATAAAATAACTGATAAACATAGAGAGTGGATACAAGAACAATTTCATAATTATAAAAATGATGAGAATTCAAAACTATTTCACTATACAGATTTTGCATTTCATAAAATCGATGTTGTATTTTGGCAAGAGGATGAAAATGGAAATCAAATGTGGATACAAGAGCCATTTGATGTACAATTAAATAATGCCAATGTTAAAAAGAAATTTGATTTATATGGGGATTTCACTTTTCATATTAAAGTCGCTGATTTATCTTTTGAAGTTTACTATGATAGCAGTAAAGCTTTTGAAACACTTGTAGCTAACAAGCTCAAAGATGAATTGACAGAACTAAAAGATAAACCTCTTAATGAAGTTAAAAAATGGTTTAAAGAGCAAGATAAACAAGCTGAGTACCATCATAGACATTATATATCTGACAATGAATATATTCCATATGACAGAACTAAGGAAGATAAAGAAGCTTATATAAATGAGTTTTTAGCAAAAGAGATAGAGTGTGAGATTATTAGCTGGAATGAATATGAACAACTAGGGTATGAATTTTTACCAAATAAATATTTTTATAAATATGTAGAACCTAAAAGTAGTGATAAGTTAATAAATGAGTTTTGGAAACTTGAAGAGGAAGCTAAAAATTTATTAAAAGAGATTGGTACTTTTTAATGTCTTTAGAACTTAGAAACATTGGTACAGAATGGCTGAACAATTTACCTGAAAACTGGAAAAAAGATAGATTAAAAGATGTTTGTGAAAAAATAGTTGGTGGAGGTACCCCAAAAAGTTCTGTAAGTGAGTATTGGGAAAATGGGAATATCATATGGATTTCACCAACTGACTTTAGTAAGCAAAAGAACAATAAATTTATTAGTGATTCAGAAAGAAAAATAACTCAACTTGGATTACAAAAATCTTCAGCAACCTTAATTCCCAAAGGAACTGTAATAATGTCAAGTCGTGCTTCAATTGGAGAAGCAAAAATAGCAGAGTGTGATGTGTCCACAAATCAAGGGTTTGTATCATATATTCCATCTAAAAAATTAGATAGTACTTATTTGTTTTATATAATTAATTCACATTTAGGGAATTATTTTTCAATTATTGCTTCTGGTACTACATTTATGGAAATTAGTAGGCGACAAGCTAAGTTAGAATATATACCACTACCACCTATTGACAATCAAATGGAAATAGTAAATTATTTAGATAAAACCTGTACGAATATTGATAGAACTATTGAATTAAAAGAAAATCAAATAGTAGAAATAAATGATTATTTTTATTCTTTAATACACGAAAAAGTTACAAAAGGATTAAATCAATCTATTAAATTAAAGAGTACAAATATTGAATGTATAGGTGATATTCCTACACATTGGGATATAGCAAAAATTAAACAAAAGTATTCTGTTATTCCAAGTAGTGTAAATAAAAAATCTAAAGATACTGAACAAGAAGTACAACTTTGTAACTATACAGATGTTTACTACAATGACTATATCACAAATGACATAGATTTTATGATTGCGACTGCTAAAGATAATGAGTGCGAAAAATTCAAACTCAATATTGATGATGTCATCATCACAAAAGACTCTGAAGACCCAAGTGATATAGCTGTTCCCGCACTTGTTAAAGAGGTGCAAGACAACCTACTATGTGGGTATCACTTATCTATGATTAGGGGTAAAATTGGAAATGTAAGTGGTAGGTACTTATTTTGGTTGCTAAAAGACAAAGCCATTGTATCTCAGTTACATAGAGAAGCAACAGGTATTACTAGGTGGGCTATATCTCAACGAAATATAAAAAATACAATTATTCCTAATCCTCCATTAGAAGAACAACTTAAAATCGCAGATTATTTGGAAAAGACAGCAGATAAAGTCAATAAAATAAAAGAAAAACTTCAAGCTCAAATAGACACTTTAAAAGAGTATAGAAAATCATTAATACATGAATGTGTAACAGGTAAAAAACAAATCTATAAGGGTAGTGGGGGAGAGTAATATGCCAAGCAATAAAGAGACACTTTTTCAAAAACATATATGTGATTATTTAGAAAAAACTCATAAGTATGTTTCACTTAAAACTTCACAGTTGAAAGATAAAGAGTACCACTTTATAGAAGATGATTTGATTTCATTTATAAAAGCTACCCAAGAAGATAAATACAATGAACTCAAAGAAAACTTTGGCACAGATACAGACAAAACAATACTAAACTCCCTTAAATCCGAAACTAATAAAAAACCTCTTTGGCTTATCATGAGAGATAAGTTAAATGTAAAAGGTATTGAGTTTGAACTATACAAACCTAAACCTCGCTCTAACACAAGTAAAGAACAACAAGCCAATTATGAAAAAAACATTTTCTCTTTTAAAGATGAATACTATTACAACTTAAGAACTAAAGAGCGAATAGATTTGACTATATGGCTCAATGGTTTACCTATCATAGTGATAGAACTTAAACATGAAGATGAGGGGCAAGATGTAGATGATGCTATTCATGGTAGTTTTTTAAACAGAGACTTAGAAAATAATCTTTATAAATTACCTTTTTTATATATTGCTTCAAGTAATGTAGAAGTTAAGGTATCTACTAATCCAAGAAGTGAAAAGAATTTCATGTGGTTCAATGCTTCTTTAAATAATGTGGCAGATACTGAGGGAGAATATCCAGTAGAACATTTATATAGGGATGCTTTATCTAAAGATAGTATTGTTAGTTACTTAGAGAGTTTTTTAATCTTTGTTCCATCTTCCCAAAAGATAGATGAAAATGGTGAAGTCCATACTACAAAAAGTTTTACAATTTTCCCAAGATACCACCAACTAAGAAGCACTAAAAATCTTTCTCAAAATTTAAATGAGCATATCAATACTAACCGAACTCTGGCAAAAAAATATCTGATAAATCATTCTGCAGGTTCAGGAAAAACACTTACAATCGCTTGGATGGCGGACTTGCTTGACAGTTTATATACAAATGACAATCAAAAAGTTTTTGATAATGTCATTATCCTTACTGATAGAAAAAGTTTAGATAAAAATATAAGAGATGATTTAGAAAAGTTTACACACTTAGGTACTAAAGTAAATTTTGCTAAAACTTCTACACAACTAGCAGATTTTTTAGATAAAGACAAAGATATTATTGTTTCAACCATTCACAAGTTTGGTTACATTCAAGAGAAGATAGAAAAAAGTGAAGAACTAAAAAATAGAAAAGTAGCCTTTTTAATAGATGAAGCCCATCGCTCACAAGATGGAAAAATGTCTCACACTTTAAAAACGATGTTTATTGAGGGTGCAGAGGAGATTGTTGAAAGTGGTGAAGAAGTTGAAGATGAGATAACCGAAAAACTTAACAAGATAGATATGTCTAACCAAGTCTTTATAGCTTTTACAGCGACTACAACACCTAAAACAGTTGCTTACTTTGGAGAACCATTTGATACTTACACCGAAGAGGAAGCTATAAAAGAGGGATATATTCTTGATGTCGCTAGTAATATTATCTCTTATGAAACTCTTTACCATTTAAAAGCTAAGGGTATATTACCTGATACTGAATTTCCTAGTGGAGTAATTAGTAAAGCTCTTAGAAATATAGCATTTAATGATGATGATTTGATTCAATACAAATCAGAAGTAATAGTAAAAATGTTTGAAGAGAAAGTAGCAAATAGTATTCAAGGCAAAGGTAAAGCTATGGTAGTGGCTTCATCAAGACCAGCAGGGTTAAAATACTTTCAGAATCTAAAAACAATTTTTGAAGAGAAAAAATTACCTTATAAAGTGTTATTTGCATTTAGTGATTATAGTGACCCAATAACTGGAGAAAGCATAGAAGAAGTGAAAATCAATGAACTTGACACTCTACACAAAAATAAAGTCATTGAAGATGTGTTTGAGTTGGATGAATATCGTATCTTAGTAGTTGCTAATAAGTTTCAAACTGGTTTTAATCAACCACTACTATCAGCTATGTTTTTAGACAAAGTAGTTAATGGAGTAAATGCTATACAGACGGTTTCAAGATTAAACAGAAAACACATAGATAAAGAACAAGATGATATTTTAGTAGTTGATTTTACTAATAATTCTAAAGAGATATTTAACTCATTTAATAAACATCGACAGGGTTCACCATATCAAGAAGAAGAACCAAAAGTTGAAGTGCTAGAGAAATTATATGAAGAGATAAATGATTTTAAAGTATTTACACTAGATGAGATTACTAAATATGTTGAGCAGTATATAGAGACTGAGAAAAAAGCCAGAGAAAGAAACTCAACGAGCGATGCAAATTTAAGTAATACGAATCAAAAATATAAGATGATTTTTGAAAGTAAAATATCTGACTTAGAAGAGAGAAAACGATATGTATCTCTGCTAAATAGATATATTAAGCATTACTATTTTATTGCACAGTTTTTTGAGTTAGGTGAGGAGTTAAATAATTTTGTTGTATTTGCTGAGACTATCGGACAACTTCTTTTAACTAAAGGGAAAATATCTGACCTTATTAAGTTTTTACAAAAAGTAGAATTATCAAAAGGTGCTGTAAAGTTCATAGGTAATACTGGTAATGATGGACAAAAAACCAAGACTAGAAAAGGTGGTGGTGGAGGAAATAGGGAAGTTCCAAAAAGCACTATCGAAACAGCACTTGAAAATATAATTGAGAAATATAAAATCAACAAAGATGAAGCGATTATCATAAAAGAGATATGTGAAGAAGTTTCCGAAAAAGAAGAAATAAAAACTAAAGTTGTACAAAATAAAGATAATGAAATGTTTTTACAACAATTTGAACCAAATGAGATACAACAACAAATTAAAAATGGATATATGGCTCGTGATATGTGGGATACATTAGAAGATGATATGTATATAGGACAAGGTGGAATTATCTCTTTAATGGGTAAAACGGTTGTTAATCATATCGTTGCTATGGTGGCATAAAATAAAAATTGGGAGAACGAATGAATTATAAAGAAAGTGATAAAAAATTATTTTATGAGGTATTTGCTTCAAAAGGAAAAAATAGTTGGACAAATGCTTATAAGAAAAAATATATTTATACAGTACAACAACAATCTGATATTTCAAATAAAGTATTAGCCGAAAGTATAATAAGTGAAGATGTTACAAAAATTTTTACTGAAATTATAAAATATGATGACAATCTAGGTATATTCAAGCAGTTTTTAAAATCGCATGAAAGTTTTGCTAGAAAATCTGTTGAACTCCATAAATTTTCTCTAAATGATAATGAAAAGAACTTAGTAAAATCGTTAGAGAGTATAGCATATGATTATACAATTCCTAAAAACTGGAAAGTAATAGAACTGTCAAAGTCAGATAAAGAAATAACTATAATATTGTCAAAAGGTGCTTATAATAAATCAAACCTGACAATTGAAAAAGACAAACTAGAAAGTGAAGTATGGGAAACATTATCAGCAAATGTTTTGGAACTTACAGATAATAAATATAGTTCTATGACATCGATAAAAACGGAACTAATGGAAGAAACTCGTGTAATATCTAAAATGAAATTTGATATTAAAAATGATGTTTTAGAATTTGTAATGGATGATTCGTATATTCAAGAAGATGGCAAAAAAGCTTCTGATGAACAGTATGAAAAGGATAGAGAAGTAATAGTAAAAGAAGTTTCAAAGGCTTTAAAATTAACAGATGATAGAGAACAATTTGTACAAACAATTATAGAAGAACAAGAAGAGTCATTATTTACAAAAAAAGTTTTTGACAAGCTTTTAGCATTAAAACAAAGTGATTTTATTATTGTGCCAACTATTCATCATTTTCATAATGAAGATGGTACAAATGATGAACAAGATGAAGATATTGTAACTTCTCAAAGAAAACAAAGACTTACAGAAATTGAAAAAAAAGTTAAAGATTATTATGCAAGAAAAGGTACTTTAATAGGTTTCTTTGAAGATCATTCAGAGCACAAAACATCTGATGCAAAATTTACAAGCCAATTAATAAGTGATACTACTACAACAAAGTTTCATGCATTTGCAATTTTAGTAAGAGATATTACAACCTTTGAAAAAGATATAAATAAAGATAAAATGAAAGGGAAAATTGTAGATAGTATTATCTTTGACTTTGATGTCAATGATAAGAAAATTAACATAAAAAATAATAATTATACAGAGGAAATTTATGAAGCCATCATTTCTAAAGTTCTTGAATTTTCAAAAGAAACTTGATTTAAAGCCTCATAATATAGAGGCTCTGCATAAACTTTTATTTCAATCAGCTTTGAAACAGCAGATAGATATAGTAACTTTATCATCGAAGATGGGTATTGCAACTAGATTATCTAAAAAGATTTTTATTGCATTAGTTGATAATGATGTATTAAAAATTGAAACTGTAAAATGTAATCATTGTTCAGAAGAATTACATGGAATCCAAAAAATATGCCCAAATTGTTCAGAAGAGGTAGATATTAACATCTTTTATGCAATTATAGATGCTATTGTTGATACTGAGCAATTTGATTTAATTCAAGCAAAAAGTCTAGAAATCAAAAAAGCAACTGCTATTGTTAGAGCATGGGATAAGAATAAATATCTATCTTATGTTCTTATTGATTTAGTTGACTCTGAAAATGTACAGAATATTTTAGGTGACCAAGATTATAAAATATTTTTTGATGAAATAAGAAATATAGTGAAATACTATTCATTAAGTAGTATAACTGGTTCATACATAATTTTAGGTGAGATAGGTGATTGTATCAAAATCGCATTTACTAAAAAAATTGATGTTATTACCTTTTTTTCCAACTTTTCACAAGAATTAGATAAGCGAACAAAATCAAGTGAAGTTATAAAAAAATATGTAGATAAATTACCTTATTTTCCTAAGTTTAGTGGAATTGTAGATTTATTAGAGCTACCAAGTACAGATATTGGTTTTATATCACCAAAGAGTATCGTATCTATTACATTGGATGGTTCAATAGATTTTAATTCAAAGTCTTTAACAGGTTTATTTAGATTAGATGGTGGTGCAAAGGTAAATAATGAGTTGGCTTTTCAAAATTCAAATGTATCTTTATGGATGAGTGATACTTATATAAAAAATACAGAATATGAATCACAACCTATTATTGAAATTGAAGTTGGAAAGCATGCTGAAATGATGGTAAAACGAAAAGTTGCTCTATTATTGTTAAATAAGGGAGTAAAGAAAAAAGTAGATGATGTAGAACAGTTTTATAAATTCAAAAAGAGTAAATAATATGAAAATACACGAAAAATATCTTGAAGCACTAAAAACATTTAATGATTTTGTAACAGTATCTGAATGGGCAGTTAAATTTGCAGAGATGTATCCTGATGAATTAGAAAAAGCAAATGAACAAGCTCAAAATCAAAAGATAGATACAACTGGTTTAAGAGAAATTGCAGCACGAATGTCATCAAGGCTCTCTGCTGGTGGATTTTCTAAAACAGTACAAATAGATGATAGTGAACGACCAAAAAAAGTGAAATATCTTACCAAAGATGAACTAGAAGAACATACACAAAATGAAATAGATGAAGATATTGAGCCTCTTAGAAGACAAGATATTATTAATAATGCTAAGGAAAAAATGAAAGTATTAGAGTTATATCGTATCTCTGAACTTGAAAATATTCAACGAGCATTTAAATTGTTTTTTGGAGTTGATTTTGAGATAGACCATGCTCAAGCTTTACTCAATAGAGATACTCAAGGAGAACATCATCCAAATAATCTACAACTTCTTTTAAAACATCATAATGGTAAAAAAAATAAAAATAGTTGGAAAAGATTTACTTTTGAAGAACAAGTAGAATATATAGAGAAAGCGATTAGTCTTCAAACTTTGGTTGCCGATAAATTTAATATTGAGATTGATGATAAAATTTTAAATAATTTACTTGATAGGTTGAAAGCTATTTATTAGGGTGGACTTATCACAATACCTGTGGTGTTATAATAAGCTTTTCCCTGAATTATTTTTCTAAATAATATTTGTTGTTTTTCTCTCCATATCACGAATAAAGTGTTTGATAAAATCCTTAAAAGTATCTAGTTTATTAAACTCATTTTTCTTAGAATAATCACTTTTTTCATAAATCTCAATAGCTGAAAATAACTCTTTTAATTTTTTGTGTAAAACCTCATGGGGATTTTTTTTTGGTAACGAATCTACTTCTACAATAAATTGTTTTAATTTCATGATTTTCTCCCATGTTTAAATTCATCTTGTACGATTTTATGTAATCGCTTATTATGTTTTTTCATAATCTCTTCAAAAAATTTAGCATACTCCTTTTCTGTAACATTATGGGTATCTATAAACTCCTCTAGGTTAAACTTTTCTATAATTAACCTAAATGATTGAAGAGTTGTAATGTAATCCATATAGTCAATATATAGGTGCGATGATGATTCTATACTCCGTATAATATTATTTAAAACATCTGAATTATACATTTTTCACTTCTCCTAACTTCTTGGCAATATCTTCTTTAAGTGCTTTAGAAAACTGCACTTTTGGTGCATATCTGGATTTTGTGCTCCACTCTTTTCCAAAACTAACACCACTCTTTGCACCAACTATTTGAGTAGTGAAAGTCAAAAATCCTTTGAATGTTATTTTCTCATTATTTTGCAAAGCCTCTTTTATCGTCTCTATAAAAACATCGATAACACTTTGAACCTCATGTCTTGATAAAGTATTTTGTAGCTTATTTGCTACAACTGTTGTGATTTGATTTTTGTTCATATGAACTCTCCTTGTATTTTATTTGTTACATTTTTATTTATACTGCCATATGGTTTTTTTTGATTAATAACTTCATAGATAGGGTGTTTTGAAAATACGATAGTTTTTGATTTTTTTGTATAAATAAAAGTAACTTACATTAGTTAATTCACAATACGAGACAGCCTGTCTCGTATCATTTTCATATAATAACCCCAAACCTTATAACAATTTTTTTGTTCTTTCAGATTCAAATGCCTTATTTTAAAGGGGATATATCTTCAAATAAAAAAACAATAAAAACTCATTTTCTTACATAAATAAATATGAATTAAAACTAAATGTAAGGAATTAACAATGCAAGTTCATCATCACCTTGATAGTATCACTATCCAAGTCATCAATCTACAATTTTATCAAGAGGAGTTTATCTATTTTTATGAGATGCACTCACTTATACTCATAGAAGCAGAGATACAATCTATGGAAGATATTTACAAACCAGACATAATCACCTTTACAACAGATACGAGACATCCTGTCATCTATTCATATCATAATGGCTCAGTAGATGGAACTACCTATACAACCTTTAAGTTTGTGGGTCTTAAATCATATAATCAAAAACTAGATAAGAGAAAATCGAGACTGCTCAATAAATTTATAGATTTTCTTATAAAGATAGAGATTGAGTATAGATTAAAGAGATTTGACATCGCTTTTGATTTTCATATAAACAAATCTATAAAAAACTTTTTTCCTATCCGAGTAAATAAAATGGGCTTAAAATCAGCTCTGAATTCTCCATTTGATTATTATGAAAAAACCACTCTTTATCTTGAAAACAAAGATGTTAAAAGACCATCGCTAAAAGCTTACCTCTACGATAAGTCAGTAAAAAATGATTTAGATGAGAAAATCATAAGGTTTGAGATAAGTATCAGAAATATTAAAAATGAGTACAATACCTATGAGGCAATTATAAAACATATACAACAGCAGTTATCAAAGTACAAATTATTTTATTTTCCTGTTATCGCAGAGTGTAACAAAAATAAAAGATTGTACAAATCAAACTATAAATTTTCAAGAAAACTAGAAAAATCTATAGGGAAAACAGGTGGTATCGAGATAGAATTATCTTTGTCATATGAGATGTTGGAGTTATTGGCGAAGTTCTTTTGTGAAGATTTTACAGATAAACTATAAAAAATCTAAGTTTGTATGGTTGCACGAAAACTTATATGAGTAGCTTTAAAAATAAGAAAAAATTCATTTTATCACTTATGATTTTTAAGGTGATTATGGGTGCATAGCCGAGTATTTGAAATGTTGTTTTTCTCAAGGACATTAAAAAATATATATTTGAAATTAATATAATATTTCTACTATAAGTAAGATTAAATCCAGAAAAAGAGATACCTTTTTCTGGAAAAAATAAAAAGGAATTAC
>Ga0256843_1001993_pt1 | contig 15327 bp, 11 predicted proteins | sample AlvinellametaG_FD_191572 | JGI IMG/M metagenome (GOLD analysis project Ga0256843, IMG submission 191572) | Pompeii worm associated microbial communities from hydrothermal vent at the East Pacific Rise, Pacific Ocean - Alvinella | ecosystem: Host-associated > Annelida > Integument > Unclassified ... | reverse complement strand
TAGTTTTTAGAATACTCCACTCTAATTGGATTTATCCAAGAGTTTTCTAACTTTTTTGCCTCTATTTTAGATTTTTGGCTTTGAGCTTCAATTAAATCTATCCTATTTTTCGAGAGGATATCTCCTAAACTTGAGCTATTAGCTAATATACTTAAGCTAAATAGAAGAGATAGCTTTCTCAAATCTCTCAAATCCCCTATCAATTTCACTCTTACTTATTGTAAGAGGTGGTAGAAATCTTACTGTATTTCTACCAGCCTTTAAAACAACTACCCCATTTTCCATAGATTTTTTTACTACCTTAGATACAATATCTGCCTCTTTTGCTCTAAGACCTCTCATAAGACCAATCCCTACATCTTGGAAAAATAGGTTAGAAAATCTATCTCTAATATCCTCTAGCCTCTCCTCAAAATAGGAGATTGTCTCTTTTAGCTCTCCACTCTCATATAGCCCATTTAAGATATCTAAAACCTCAAGTCCAGCCCTAGTGCTCAGATAGTTTCCTCCAAATGTGCTTCCATGGTCTCCAGCCTTTAAGATATTTTTATGTTTTGTAACAACTGCTCCAATTGGCACACCACCACCAAGACCTTTTGCTAGAGTTATTATATCTGGTTCTATCTGATAGATATTACTAGCCAACATCTCTCCAGTCCTAAAAACTCCTGTTTGAACCTCATCAATAATTAGTAAAATTCCATTTTCTCTTAAAAATTTAGCTAAATTTTGAACTTCATCTATACTAAAGGGTTCTACCCCACCCTCTCCTTGAACAAGCTCTAATAGGACTGCTATAGTCTCATTATCTATTGAGTTATAGATATCTGCTATAGACTTTACATATAAAAATCCATCAGGATATGGAGAGAAACTAGAAGAGTGAAAACTCTTTTGACCAGTTGCTTTTAGTGTGCTAATGGTTCTACCATGAAATGAGTGCTCTAGTGTAATAACCTTATATCGCTTCTTTTCAAAATTTATCTCTCCATACTTTCTTGCAATCTTAATTGCCCCCTCATTAGCCTCGGCTCCAGAGTTTGCAAAAAATATAGCTCCATCATATCCACTAAGCTCACAAATCTTTTGAGCCAATTTTGCTTGAGGCTCTATTACTTGTAGATTTGAGACATGAATAATCCTCTTTACTTGCTCACATATTGCACTAGAGAGTCTCTTATTTCCATGCCCCACACTACTAACCCCAATACCAGATGCAAAATCTATAAAGTCTCTACCATCATCACTAAATAAAGTAGCATTCTCTCCTCTTACAAAATTTGTATAATCTCTTGTATAGGTTTGTAACACAAACTTCTTATCTAACTCTTCTAAATTCACTAAACTTGCTCCTAACTTCTAAATATTTTTTTTATAATCTTCATGTAGAGGTGGAAACTTTAACTTCCCTCCGCCAACTAAATGAAAATGAAGATGCAAAATCTCTTGTCCACCATCCTCTCCAATATTTGTAATAAGTCTATATCCACTCTTATCAAGTCCCAATTTTCTTGCTACCTCTTGGATAAATGGAGTCATCTCTGCCATTACCTCTTTTGGGGTTTCCTGAAATGATTTTATATGCTCTTTTGGAATAATTAAAATATGAACTGGTGCTATTGGATAGAGATCATGAAATGCTAAAAACTTGTCATTTTCTAAAACTTTATCACTTGGGAGTTCACCCTTTACAATCTTACAAAAAATACACATTATATACCCTTTAAAAAAAATATAAAAAATATGAGAGATTATAGCACATTCCTTCCCACTATTTAGTATATTTTGGATAAAATCTCACAAAATATAAGATAATTGAATAGAGGTTATTTTGAAAGAGTTAGAAGCTAAAATATCTCAAGCTAGTTCACTTGAAGAGTTAGAAAAAGTGAGAATTGAACTGTTTGGCAAAAAAGGAATATTGGCTTTGGAGTTTGCGAAACTAAAAGACATTCCAAACTCTGAAAAAAAGAGCTTTGCAGAAGGGTTAAATAAGAAAAAAGCTCACCTACAAAAGCTATATGAAATAACCCTTGCAAAACTAAAAGAGAAGCGAATAGAAGATATACTAAAAAGTGAAATCTTAGATGTATCCCTATATGGAAATCTAGAGACAAAAGGTGCTCTACACCCTGTAATGGTTACAATGGATAAGATTATTGACTACTTTATTGCAATGAACTTCTCTGTAGAAGATGGTCCAAAGATAGAAGATGACTTTCATAACTTTGAAGCTCTAAACTTGCCAAAAAATCACCCTGCAAGAGATATGCAAGATACATTCTTTTGTGGAGATAAAAAGTTACTTAGAACACACACCTCTCCAGTTCAAATTAGAACAATGTTGAAACAAAAACCACCAATTAGAATGATTGCACCAGGGGCTGTATTTAGAAAAGATTATGACCTAACACATACACCCATGTTTCATCAAGTAGAGGGACTTGTTGTCCAAAAAAAGGGAGAAGTTAGCTTTGCAAATTTAAAATTTATACTATCTGACTTTTTAAAATATATGTTTGGAGATATTAAGATTAGATTTAGACCAAGTTTTTTCCCATTTACTGAACCTAGTGCTGAGGTTGATATATCTTGCATATTTTGTAAAGGAGAGGGGTGTAGGGTCTGTTCCAATACCGGTTGGCTAGAGGTCTTAGGATGTGGAATAGTTGACCCTAATGTATTTAAAGCTGTAGGATATAAAGATGTGAGTGGATATGCATTTGGACTTGGAGTAGAGAGATTTGCAATGCTCTTGCACCAAATTCCCGATTTAAGAATGCTATTTGAAGGAGATTTGAGATTATTGGAGCAGTTTAGATGATAGTTACTAGAACATGGTTAAACAATTTTATAGATATAAGCGATATAAGTGATAAACAACTATATGAGACATTCAACAATATAGGCTTAGAAGTTGATAGCTTTAAAAAATATACAATTCCAAAAAATGTGGTAGTAGGAAGAGTAATATCTTGCCAAAAACACCCTAATGCCAATAAATTGAATCTATGTGAAGTTGATGTTGGAGATGAGAAACTACAAATTGTATGTGGTGCATCAAATGTTGTAGATGCTAAGTATGTAGCTGTTGCTAAAATTGGTGCTGTATTAGATGGAAATTTTGAGATTAAACCTGTAAATTTGAGAGGAGTAGATAGCTATGGAATGATCTGCTCTTCAACAGAACTTGGACTACCACAAATAAATGATGGAATTATGATTTTAGATGAGAGTATTGGAAAACTTATTGTAGGAAAAGAACTAAATGAATACTCAAAAATCGCAGATAGTGTATTTGAATTGGAACTTACTCCAAATAGAGGTGATTGTCTAAGTATCCATGGAGTAGCAAGAGATTTAAGTGCTGCGTTAGATATTCCTCTAAATAATTTAGATTATGAGAGTAGTGACAAATTGAAAATTGGACTTGCAAGAATTGCAGAACTAAGAGCACTTGGACATGTAAAAGCCTCCCTAAAATATACCCTAGTTGAATTAGAGAATGTATATACCTCACTGCTAATTGCTCTTAGATTAGGTTTTATAGGCAAAAAACTAGAGAGCAACCTAATAAACCTATTAAACTATACAATTCACTCAGTGGGTGTAATTTTAAGAGCTTATGATGTTACAAATATTCCAATAAATGATGAACATAAACTCTCAATTGTTGCCTATACAAAAGATAATATTACAAAAGTAGAAGTAAATAAAAAAGAGTTCTCTATTGTTGGAGTCTGCCAAAAAGAGGAGACAAAAGTTAACAACTCCAGTAAAAAGGTGCTACTTGAAGCAAGTTATGTAAATCCAGAAATTTTAGTAGATGCTGTAGCAAAGCAGAACCTAAAGACAGATGAACTCTTTTATCAAACATCAAGAGGAAGTGAACCAGATTTCTCTTTAGGATTAAAATATATAACCTATCTTTTAGAGGAGTATAATGATTGTAACTTTTTTGATGGATATTTATCTATAGAAGATGAGAGTGAACCAAAAATTATTACAATTAATGACAATGAAATATCTCAAATTATAGGTAAAAAGATAGAAAAGAGCGAAATCTTAACAATTCTAACAGCCCTAGGCTTTAGAGTCCACAGCTCCGCAGAAGATGCTTTTGGAGTAACTGTTCCAAAATTTAGACATGATATTGAAAATATATTTGATGTAACAGAAGAGATTGTAAGAATTATTGGAATTAATAATATTGAAAATATACCTCTTGAATTTGTAGAGAAAAATAGATTAAATTCAATTACCAAAAAATTCTTTGCAAAAAAGGAGCTAAAACAAAGAGCAATTAGTGCATCTTTCTTTGAAACAATCTCTTATGCTTTTAGCGATAAAAAACTCTTAAAAAAGTATGGATTTAAAACCGTAAAAGAGGAATTAGATATTATAAATCCAATCACAGAAGATTTAAATACTCTAAGAACTACACTTTTAATAAATCTTTTAAATGCTGTAAAGAGAAATATAAACTACTCAAAAAGAACTATAGCCCTATTTGAAATTGGAACAGTATTTGATGAAGATAGAAAAGAGAGAGAACTATTTAGTCTCATATTTACTGGGCAAAAAGAGAAAGAGAGTGTATCAAATAGTGGAAAACCCTCTAATATAGATTTTAAAACTTTTGTAGAAAAACTATCTAGTATTATTGGCAACTTTGAACTTAGAGTAAGCCATCAAAAAAATGGACTAATCCACCCATATCAATCTGCAGATATTATACAAAATGGGGATATTTGTGGTTTTATATCAAAACTACATCCAAAAGTAAAAGAGGAGTTAGATCTTCCAGAGACATATATTGCTGAATTAGAACTAGATAAGATTATGCCAGTTGATATAACTGCAAATGACATATCTAAATTTCAAGGAGTATATAAAGATTTGAGTTTAGTAATAGATAAAAATCTTCCATACAATCAGATATCAACTCTAATTGAATCGCTAAAAATACCAATATTAAAAAAATATTACCCAATAGATATCTACGAAGATGAGTCCCTAAAAGATAAAAAAAGTCTAACTATTAGACTATTTTTACAATCTATGGAAAATACTCTAGAAGATAGCAAGATAGAAGAGGCAATAGAAAAAATTATAACAGAACTAAAAGAACAATATGGTGCTAGTTTGAGATGAAAAAGGTAAAAGTCTTTAAAATATTTAATGGGTTCAATTTAGAATGTGAAGATATTGCACCAGATAAATCTATATCTCATAGATGTGCAATATTTTCACTACTAAGTGATAAAAAATCAACTATTGAAAATTTTCTATTAGCCGAAGATACACTAGCCTCTCTATCTATAGCAAAACAGCTTGGTGCAAAAGTTGAAATAGATGGTAATCATATAGAGATAACTCCACCTAAAAAATTAAAAGAGCCAGAAGAGATTTTAGATTGCGGAAATGCGGGAACTGCTATTAGACTCTATATTGGCTTTCTAGCAGGAGTCAATGGACTATTTATATTAACTGGAGATAAATATTTAAGAGCTAGACCAATGAAGCGAGTAGTAGAGCCTCTTAGAGAGATTGGAGCTAGAATTGATGGAAGAGAAAATGGAAATCTAGCTCCAATTGTAATTAGAGGAGGTAGATTAAAACCATTTAGATACAACTCTCCACTAAATTCAGCTCAAGTTAAATCTGCTCTAATTTTAGCATCTCTTAGAGCAAATAGTAAGAGTTACTATAAAGAGAATCTACTATCTAGAGATCATACAGAGAGAATGTTAAAGGGAATGGGTGCAAATATTGCTACACTAAATAATGGCTGGATAGAGATAACTCCATTAAAAAAGGCTCTAAACCCGTTGAATATAAGAGTCCCAGCAGATCCATCTAGTGGATTCTTTTTTGCAGTAGCTACAGCTATTACTCCAAATAGTAAAACTGTAATAAAAAATATATCTCTAAATAAAACCAGAATAGAGGCATATAGAGTATTAGAAAAGATGGGTGCTGATATTGAGTTTATAGAAAAAGAAAATCTCTATGAGCCCATTGGAGATATTATTATAAAATATAATGGAAAATTAAATGGTGTAGTAGTAGATAAAAATATTGCATGGCTTATAGATGAACTACCAGCACTTGCCATTGCCATGGCAATGGCAAATGGAGTAAGTGTTGTAAAAAATGCAAAAGAGCTTAGAGTAAAAGAGAGTGATAGAATATCAACAGTTTTAGAGGGTCTAAATAGATGTGGCATTGAGACAAAAGAGTTTAATGATGGATATGAAATTATAGGTGGAGAGTTAAAGAGTGCTACTATAAATAGTTATGGAGATCATAGAGTTGCTATGAGTTTTGCTATTGCTGGAATAGTATCAAATATGGAAATTGAAGATATAGAGTGTATTAATACATCTTTTCCAAACTTTTTTGATATACTAAGTAAAATTACGAATATTGAGTTTAAGGATTAAACAAATATGAAAATTGAGTTAGCTTCTAGTTATGGGTTCTGTTATGGTGTAAAAAGAGCTATAAATATTGCTGAACAGCATAAAAATAGCATCACCTATGGACCTTTAATTCATAATAAAGATGAGATAAATAGATTAAACTCTAAATATGGAATAGGTCTTGCAAATAGTCTAGATGATATAAAGGCTAAAGATACAGTTGTAATTAGAACTCATGGTATCCCAAAAGATGAACTAGAGATATTAAAACAGCAAGAAAATAAAATTATAAATGCTACATGCCCTTATGTTACTAAACCACAACAAATAGTAGCTAAAATGAGTCAAGAGGACTACTCTATAATTATATTTGGAGATAAAAATCATCCAGAAATAAAAGGGGTTGTAAGTTATACAAAAGATAGAGATAATGCTTTTATAGTCTTAAAAAGAGAAGAGTTAGAGGGACTTCCCCTAAAATCAAAAGTGGCAGTAGTAGCACAAACCACAAGAAAACCAGAAGATTTTTTAGAGATAGTAAATGCTCTAATCTTAAAACATAAAGAGGTGAGAGTGTTTAATACTATCTGTAATGCTACGTTTGAAAATCAAGACGCTGCAAAAGATTTAGCAAAAAGAGCAGATATTATGATTATAATAGGAGGAAAACACTCCTCAAACACAAAACAGCTTCATAATATTGCAAAAAAGTGGTGTCCTGATAGCTACTTAATAGAGAATGAAAAAGAGTTAAAAAGAGAGTGGTTTGAGGGGAAGAAACTTTGTGGGATATCAGCTGGAGCATCAACTCCCGACTGGATAGTCCAAAATGTTATAGAGCATATTAAGAGAATAAAATAAAGATTAATATATACCTTTTCATTTCTCATTAAAAAAAATATTGTATAATTAGCCCAAAATTAGGCTAGGCAAGGATTAGTAAGTATGAGTACGAAGTTCGAAGATATCGAAGTAGAAGATGTTGACTTTGAAGCAATGCTAGAGGAGTCATTCAAAAAAAGAGACACAAGCAGTGATTTGATAGAAGGTGTTATTGTAAAAATAAATGAGGCTGAAAACCAAGTAGTTGTTGATATTGGAAGAAAAAATGAAGCTGTTATGTCTCTTGATCAGATAAGAGATGAAGATGGTGAAATTATGTTTAAAGTTGGAGATACAATCCCAGTTGTTATTACAAGAACAAAGGGAGAAAGAGTTAGTATCTCTTATGAACAAGCAGAAAAAAGATTGGCTTTGGCTGAATTTATAGATGAGTATGATGATGAAGAAGAGTATATTGTAGATGGAGTTATTGTCAGAAAAAATAAAGGTGGATATGTAGTTGATGTATCTGGATTAGAATTTTTTATGCCAAAGACACTCTCATATATATCTCCAAAAATAAACCCAATTGGAAAGAGAATAAAAGCTTTAATCCTAAAGGTAGACAAAGATAAACAAAGCGTTATAATCTCTAGAAAAGATTTAATTGAAAGAGAGAGAAAAGAGCTACAAGAGATTGTAGATAAACTTCTAAAAGATAAAGCAGTGGTTTTAGGAACTGTTAAAAAGATTACCTCTTATGGTATGTTTGTAGATGTAGGAGGTCTTGATGGACTTGTTCACTACTCGAAAATATCACACAAAGGACCTGTAAATCCTGCAAAACACTTTAAAGAGGGTGATGAGGTAAATGTTGTAGCAATAGATTTTGATAAAAAGAAGAAACATCTATCTCTATCCATAAAAGATGCAACACCAGATCCATGGGAAGATATAGATAAAAATCTAAAAAAGGGAGATACAGTATCTGTTGTAGTATCCAATATTGAACCGTATGGTGCTTTTGTTGACTTAGGAAACGACTTAGAGGCATTTTTACATGTTTCAGAAATCTCTTGGGATAAAAATGTAAAACATCCTAAAGACTATCTAAAGATAGGTGATAAACTAGATGTTGAAGTTATTGAAATAGATAAAGAGAAAAGAAAACTTCGAGTAAGTAGAAAAACCTTGCTTCCTAAGCCTATTGAAGTTTTTGCATCAAAATATAGAGTTGGAGATGTTGTAAAGGGTAAAATCTCATCGATTACAGACTTTGGAGCTTTTGTAAAAATTGATGATATTGAAGGACTAATCCATAATCAAGAGATATCTTGGGATAAGAGTGCAACAGCAAAAAATAGCTTTAAAAAAGGTGATGAGGTAGAAGTTAAAATTATTAAAATCGACACAGAAAATGGAAAAATATCTCTGAGTAAAAAAGCCCTAGAGGAGTCTCCTGTATCTAAATTTGCTAAAAAACATAGAGTTGGTGATATTGTAGAAGGGACTCTAAAAGATAAAAAAGATTTTGGACTATTTGTATCTTTAGACGAGGGTGTTGATGCACTCTTAAGAGTTGAAGATTTAGGAACTCTAAAATTTGATGAGCTTCAAAAAGGTGATAAGATTAGAGGAATTATTACTCACTTAGACCCTAAAAATGGAAAAGTTAGAATATCAGTTAGAAGATTGCAAAAACAAGAAGAGAGAGAAGCACTAAAGAGAGTAAATAAAGAACAAGATGATATTCTAACACTAGGTGATGTATTAAAAGAGTATCTAAATAAGTAGGATTAAATCAAAATGTCTAAATTTACAGTTGTAGTATGTGACCATATCCACCAAAGCGGATTGGATATATTATCGAAAGACTCAAAAATTGAGCTAATAAACGCATCAGATGAACCAAAAGATAAACTAATAAAAGAGATTATCCCAAAAGCTGATGTAGCAATTACACGCTCATCTACTGATGTAGATGAGTTTTTTTTGGAACATGCCAAAAAATTAAAAGCAATAGTTAGAGCTGGAGTTGGGGTTGATAATGTAGATATTAATGGGTGTAGTAAAAGAGGAATAGTAGTTATGAATGTCCCAACTGCCAATACAATAGCAGCAGTTGAACTCACAATGGCACACATGCTCTCTTGCGTTAGACAATTTCCTTATGCTCATAACAATCTAAAACAAGATAGAATCTGGAGAAGACAAGATTGGTATGGAACAGAGCTAAAAGATAAAAAACTTGGAATTATTGGCTTTGGAAATATCGGCTCTAGAGTTGGAGTAAGAGCTAAAGCTTTTGAGATGGACGTTATTACTTATGATCCATATATTGACCCTAAAAAAGCTACAGATTTAGATATAAAATATACAAAAAATTTTGATGATATACTCTCTTGTGACATAATTACAATCCATACACCAAAAACTAAAGAGACAATTGGAATGATTGGCTCAAAAGAGATTGAAAAGATGAAAGATGGGGTTATTTTAATAAACTGTGCAAGAGGTGGATTGTATGATGAGAAGGCTCTATATGATGGATTAAAATCTGGAAAAATCGCCATGGCTGGAATTGATGTATTTGAAAAAGAACCAGCAATAAATAACCCTCTCTTAGATTTAAATAATGTCACAGTAACACCTCATCTTGGAGCAAATACAAAAGAGTCTCAAAAAAATATTGCAATCCAATCTGCAGAGAGTGCAATTTTAAGTGCAAAGGGCATCTCATATCCAAATGCTCTAAATCTGCCAATAAAAGAAAATGATATCCCTGAGAATATAAAACCATACTTTGAGCTAACTCAAAAGATGGGCAATATCTCTGCACAGGCTACAAGAGAAAAAATTGAAAAGATAAAAATTATTACAGAAGGAGAGGTATCTAATTATATAGATAGTATTACAACTTTTGGAGTGGTTGGAATATTAAAAGAGTTATTAGAAGATGGTGTTAATTATGTAAATGCCGAATTTATTGCAAAAGATTTAGGCATTACAATAGAAAAAGAGAAGAGCATCAAAAAATCTGGACTTGCAAATAAAGTCACAATAATTCTAACGACTATAAATCAAAACTTTCAGATTAGCGGAACCATCTTTGGAGAAGATACCCAAAGAATAATAGAAATAAATGGCTATAAACTAGATTTAGAGCCAAAAGGCAAAATGATTCTCTTTAGAAATACAGATGTCCCAGGTGTAATTGCAGATGTGGGAAGAATCATTGCAAGTTATAATGTAAATATATCTGACTTTAGATTAGGAAGAGACTCAAACTCTCAAGCACTAGCAGTTGTAAAAGTTGATGATGATGTTGAAGAGTCTCTATTAGAAGAACTCTCATCTCTTGAAACTTGTATCAGTGTAACTTATGTAGTCATCTGAGTTGATAAAATTTAATATATCAAAATACTCATAAAATACTTTTATGGGTATTTCTGATAACTATCTTCACTTTTTCCAGCTTTTTTAAAAATTAATAATAAAATTAATTGTTGGATTAATAATTATAGATATAATTATTTCTAATTATAGAGATATTTTAATACTTATTTTGATAAAAAAATTGTAGAATTTGCATAAATAAAATAGAAAAGGAGGTATAAGTGGCAATTAGAAGGAGCCTTATAGTAGTTTTTTTATTGCTTTTTTTTAATATAGAAGTAGTAGCAACGCAAGAAGGGATTGAAAATCTCTCATTAGAAGAGGCATTGGGTATAATGAAGCAGAACAATTTAGAGCTAAAAATCTCTAAATTTAATGAGCAGATAAAAGAGTATGAGGCAAAAATTGCCAAAGGTCATAAATTGGGAAAAGCTGAAGTTATAGTAGAAGATGCCTACTCAAATGATGCGGGGAATGTATTTGGATTCAAATTAAAAAGTAGAGAGGCAACTTTTGGAGATTTTGGAGCACAAGAATTTATGAACAATATGGGTATGGCACAGCAAGGCGATATGGCAGCTGCTAGCAGAATGTATAGCGATCCCCCAAATAGATTAAATGAACCAGATCCAAGAAACCATTTTCAAACAACTTTTAAATATATGGTTCCACTATATACAGGAGGAAAACTAGAACAGTATCAAAAAATTACAAATGCTCTACATAAAATGAGCAAGTTGGATACAAAAAAACTTCTAAATGAAAAAATATTTCAAGTAAAGAAGACATTCTATGACATATCTTTAGTAGAAGAGTATATCACAAATTTGGGACAAATAATCTCAAATATAGATAGACTAGAAGAGATAGTAGCCTCAATGAGGGAGGAAGGGTATGCTAAAGAGATTGATCAACTAGAAGTTCAAGCAAGAAGAGCAGAAGCCCAAAGTATGCTATCACAAGCTGAATTCAATAAACAATTAGCATATCAATATCTATCATTTCTATTAAATCAAGAGGTCTCAACTATTCAACCTATCTATACAAGTCCAGAGCTTCCAAATATAGATAAAGATGAGATTCAAGCTACAAATTTAGATATACAAAAAGCAAAACTTGGGCTAAAAATTACAGATATGGCAATAAAAGTGCAAGAGGCAAATTTCCTACCAGAAGTTGGAGCAATGGCGGAGTATGGAAGTGCAGATAATACGCCTCTAAATAAATTTTTTGATAAAGACTTCTATACTGTGGGAGTCCAAGCAAAATGGAATCTATTTGATGGACATATAAAAGATAATAATTTACAAAAAGCCAAAATAGAAAATCTAAAAGTAAGAGAACAGGTAAATTTAGCAAAAGAGGGAATATATTTAAAAGTTAGAAAAACACTCACACAGATAAAAAGTAAAGAGGCTGATGTTGCAAGTTTAGAAAAACAGCTAGAGTTTGCACATAAGGTTTATGAGACTTATGAAGAGCAATATAAAGAGGGAATTAAATCAATATCAGATGTTTTAATTAAACAATCAAAAGAGTTAGAAGTTCTATTAAAACTTCTTACAGCAAAAAATGATAGAAATACTAAAGTATTTGAACTAGAAAGCATTATTAATCAAGGAGAGGAGATATAATGAAAAAATTAGCACTAATATCTATAGCTACTCTTAGTCTATTAAATGCTATAGAGTTAAACTTAAGTGGTTCTGTAATTTCAGATAATCAAAAAATGATTACAAGTAGATATATGGGAATTGTTAAAAAAATGTTAGTAAGTGAGGGAGATATTGTAAAAAAAGGACAACTACTCTATGTAATAGATTCAAAAGAGATAGATGCCAAAAAAGAACAAGTAGAACTTGGAATATCCCAAGCTGAACTAGCACTTCAAATGAATAAAAACCAACTAAATAATGTTCTATTAAATCTTGGAAGATATCAGAGACTATATCGAAAGGGAATGGTATCAAAGTATGAACTAGAAAACCTCCAACTTGCAGCAAAAAATTTGGAAGATATGGTAAAAATATCTCAAAAACAAGTAGAACAGGCTAAAGCCATGAAAAAAGAGGTTTTAAATCAATATAATTATCTAAAACTAAGAGCACCAAATAATGGTGTAATTATTGCCAAAAAGCTCAATACTGGAGAGATGTCAATACCTGGAATGCCTGGAGTAATTTTAACAGACTTAAGCAAATTAAGTATTATGGTAGAGATTGCCGAAGATGACATTAAACACATGAATCTAGGTAAAAAAGTAGATATTACAATTCCATCTATTGACCTAAAAACAACTGGTAAAATCTACTCAATAATCCCAAGCTCAAACCCTATGACACATAAATTTAAAATGAAAATTAAATTTAAAACAAAAGGAAAACCTGTATATCCAGGTATGTATGTAAATGTTCATATCAAAGAGTAGAGGAAGGAGTATATGAAGCAAAAATATAAAGTAAAGGATATTGCTGGGAAACTAGCTTTAGGATTTTTAAAAAATCCTTTAACGCCAATTTTAGGATTTGTCCTATTGGCGTTGGGGTGGATTTCACTAACTACTATGCCAAGGGAAGAAGACCCGCAAATTGCAATTAGTGGTGGGGCTGTAATTGTAGCAATGCCAGGAGCTACTCCAAAAGAGGTAGAAAATATTATAATAAATCCCTTAGAGAGAAAATTAAGAGAAATTAAGGGTATTGAACATATCTATGGTATGGCTATGGATAATGTAGGAATTGTCAATGTTATGTATTATATTGGAGAAGATAGAGAAAAATCAAACTTAAAACTCTACGATAAGGTTATGCAAAATATGGACAATATGCCAAAAGGTGTTATGCAACCTTTAGTAAAGCCTTTTGACATAGACATTGATGTCCCAATTATAACATTGGCATTTTACCAAAAAAAAGATTCTAAACTATCTACAACTGAATTTGTTGAAAAGATAAAAAAGATTCAACACAAAATAAACGCAATTGAGAATGTTGCAAAGACTACTCTAAAGGGAGCTCATAAAAGACAATATAATATTCAAGTAGATATGGGAAAACTATCAGCATACCATCTATCTATGGGACAAATTATGAAAGCCGTTGAATCTATTGCTGTAAATGTTCCAGATGTTAAAGGAAGAACACAAGATGGAAAACTCACAATATTTGGAGTAAAAAATGCAATAGAGAGCGTAGAAGATGTAAAAAATGTAATGGTTGCAAACTATATGGGCTCTCCAATATATCTAAAAGATGTGGCAAAAGTTGAAGATGGAATCGATTTTCAAAATTTCCAAGATGTAGGTCTTATTTTTAGAAAAGATAATGATATAAAAAAGCCATTTAATGATGAGATACCTCAAGTGACTCTAACTGTTGCAAAACTTGCTGGAACAAACGCCGTATTTGTAGCAAAAGATGTAGAAGAGATGTTAAAAGAGCATGAGAGAGAATTTGAAAAAGATGGAATTGGATATATTGTTACAAGAGACTATGGAGAAAGAGCAAATGAGGCTGTAAATGAGTTAATGCACCACTTAGAGATAACAATTCTAATTATTGCTTTAATGCTAGTGTTTGCTCTGGGGTGGAGAGAGTCTATTATTGTAACATTTACAGTCCCTGCAATTTTAGCAATTACTCTATTTATAGCATATATTACAGGACAAACCATAAATAGAATTACGCTATTTGCATTCTTACTATCTTTGGGACTATTAGTTGATGCTGCAATTATTGTAATTGAAAATATTCACCGTCACCTACACTCTCATGATGCCTATAAAAAAGATATGGAAGAGATACTAGTAGAAGCAACAGATGAGGTTGGAGCACCAACAAATATTGCAACTCTAGCAATTATTATGACAATGATTCCAATGGCATTTGTTGGTGGAATGATGGGGTCATTTATGAAACCAATTCCTCTAAATGTGCCAGTAGCACTTTTAGCTTCACTTGTTGTAGCATATATCTTTACACCATATTTGAGCTTGAAACTATTAAAAAAGCCAACAAAACATAAACATCACAAAAAAGGAAAGAAGTAGATGAAGGGGTTTACTAAATTTATCTATAACATAATAAATAGTAGGTTTAAGAAGTTTATTGTAATTCTCTTAACAGCCTTAGCCTTCTTTGCATCTTTGATGATGTTTCCAACAAAACTTGTATTAGCAAAGATGCTACCTGGAAAAAGTGATAATACATACTCAATATATGTAGATACTCCAACAGGTAGTTCTATAGAACAAACTAAAAAAGTTACAGAGTGTATTACTAATATACTAAAAGGGGAAAAAGAGATTACAAATATGAGTATCTTTTATGGTCAAGGAATTCCTCTTGATTATGCTGGTCTAGTTAAAGGGGCTAGTATGAAAAGAACGGAGAATGTAGCAGAAATCTCTGTAAATCTTACAGATAAACATACAAGAGATGAGCCATCATTTCTTATGACTCAAAGACTTAGACCAATAATTCAAAGCAAATGTTCAAATATTGTAAAAGGAACAGTAATCAAACTAATAGAACAACCATCAGGACCTCCAACTCTAGCTTCAATAGTAGTCGAGGTTCAAGGAGACAATATTGAACAGAGTAGAAAACTATCTGTAGAAGTGGCAAATATTCTCTCTAAAACTGAGGGCTTAGTTGATATAGATGTAATGGCTGATGATATATTT
>Ga0256843_1001991_pt1 | contig 15331 bp, 14 predicted proteins | sample AlvinellametaG_FD_191572 | JGI IMG/M metagenome (GOLD analysis project Ga0256843, IMG submission 191572) | Pompeii worm associated microbial communities from hydrothermal vent at the East Pacific Rise, Pacific Ocean - Alvinella | ecosystem: Host-associated > Annelida > Integument > Unclassified ... | reverse complement strand
CTGCTCTCAACAAAAGGCTATTTAAGAGGATTCAAACTTATTGACGTATTCGTAAAACCTGTCGAAGGAAAAGAGCTCTTTCACAATATGGAAGTGCTTTTCATAAGCGGCGCCAAAAGAATTCCCGGCAAACTTTTAATGTTTAACCCGGAAGACAAAAAAGGCTATGCAACCATCAAACTCGAAGAAAAAGCGTTTTTAGTATTTGAAGATCCGTTTGTAATTCTCCATAACGGCCGTGTAATAGGCGGAGGAGAAGTGTTAAACCCTATCAGCGATCCGATTAAAAAAAGGAAAAAATTAGCACTTCTTAAAGCTTTAAACAAAAAAGACTTTAAAAAAGCCTTTGAAATACTTGTACAAAACCATAAAAGAGGATTCGGACTGCTTCAAAGCTACCAGAGATTCAACCTCTCCCCGCAAGAAGCGCTTGAAATAGCAAAAACCCTTGATAATGTGTTTATAGACGAGGAAAACTATAATATTTTTTCGATCGACGTAAAAAAAGAGATTGAAAAAATAATTAAAGACACATATGAAAAAAACAGATTCGCATTCCTCTCCCCTGCATCTCTTAAACTAAGACTTAAATGGGCAAGCGCCGAACTTATACAAAGCGTACTTGACGAGTTTGTAAAAGAAGGTTATCTGATAAAAGAGGACAATATCTACAAAAGAAAAGATCTCGGCGAAGTAGACGTAACCAAATCGGTTGAACATAGACTCTACCAGCTGCTTGACAACTCCGGACTGACCCCGGACGCACCATACAATATATATGAAAAACTGAATATTGACAGAAAAGTCGGCGACAACGCCATGAAGAAACTAACCACATCCAAAAAAGTGATACGTCTGGCACATAATCTTTTCGTAACTGATAAAAACATTAATATAGCGCTTAAAAAAATGAAAGAAATTATGCAAAGAGTCGGTTATATCGATATTAAAACATTTAAAGAAGAAATGCCTATGAGCAGGAAATACATAGTGGCGTATCTCGATTATCTCGATCAGCTCGGAGATGTGGAAAAACGGGACAATAAAAGATACCTCAAAAATTAAGAATGGAAAATGAAGAATTATTATTAAAAATCATAATTATTTTATAAATTTTAACCTTTTTTTCTTTACAATTTTTATCTCGGCAAAAAATTTCATTATATTTGGAAAATAATAAAACTAAAAATTTTTTATTCCAGAAAAATCCGACAATTTTAGAAAATATTCTCTTTTTAATTCTCCATTTTCAATTCTCAATTCTCCATTCCTTAAAACTTGCTTAATTTAAGGATACTTTAAGATTAAATATGTAGAATTTCGAACTAATTTTGAATAAACAATAATAAAAAAGGATAATGAATGAAAAAAGGTATCCATCCTGAATACGTAAAATGCCAAGTTACATGCACATGCGGTCATCAGTTTGAAATTTTATCAACTAAAGAAACTTTAAGAGTTGAAGTTTGTGATAAATGCCATCCGTTCTATACAGGTCAGGAAAGAAATATTGACAGAGGCGGAAAAGTAGATAAATTTAAGAAAAAATACGGTCTTGCATAATTGCTTAGCCTAGTTCCTACTCCAATAGGAAATCTTAAAGACATATCCCAAAGAGCCCTTGAGGCTCTTAAAACTGCCCAGATAATCTTCTGCGAAGACACAAGAATTACAAAAAAGCTTTTAAATCTTTTAGAAATCCCTCTTAACAAAGAATTTATATCAATGCATTCGCATAATGAAAAAGAAGCGCTTTCAAAATTAAACCCAGAACTTTTAAAAACAAAAGAATGTGTTTATGTCAGTGACGCCGGAATGCCCGGTATTAGCGATCCCGGAAGCAAATTAATTCAATACTGCCAGAAAAACGGCATACCATATACGGTAATACCGGGAGCCAATGCGGCGCTTACAGCATATGTGGCCAGCGGATTTGAGGGTGAATTCTGTTTTTGGATGTTTCTGCCTCATAAAGGGAAAGAGCGTTTAGATAAACTGAACGAAATAATAAATTCCGGCAAAATAGCCGTGCTTTATGAATCCCCTCACAGAATTGAAAAACTGATAAAAGAATTAAAAGAGCTTATCCCCCAAAGAGAAGTATTTCTGGCAAAAGAAATGACTAAAGTTCATGAAACATATATAAAAGCAAAAGCAAAAGATTTAAACCTTCCGAACACAAAAGGAGAATGGGTTGTAGTAATCGATAATGGCGAAAGCAAAAAAGATTTAACCCTCACTTATGACGATATTTTAAATCTTTCACTGCCTCCTAAAGAAAAATCAAAACTTCTGGCAAAAATATCCGATAAATCCGCCAAAGAAATTTATAAAGAACTTCAAAACGGTTAATTATTTCTATATTTTTAGCTTTAAAATAAACATTTCTAAAACTCAATTTAAACTATTTATTTTACTTTTAAAATAAATCCATTATTTTCAAAGTCTAGCGACAGACACTGATAAAGTACAACTTAAACAGACTATTATGCTAAAATACTTTAAATGAGACAAAGGAGAAAAAATGAAAAAATCACATTTGCAAAAATTTCCTGACAGTGAAGGATTTTTCGGAAGATTCGGAGGAGCATATATTCCCGATGTATTACAAGAAGAGTTTGAAAGAATCACAAAAGCGTATATGAAACTCAGACGCTCACACGATTTTTTAAGTGAACTTAGAAGAATCAGAAAACATTACCAGGGACGCCCTACTCCCGTATATCATGCCAAAAGACTCTCAGAAGCGCTTGGAGGAGCACAGATATATCTTAAAAGAGAAGATCTGAACCATATGGGAGCACACAAACTGAACCACTGCATGGCAGAAGCGCTGCTGGCCAAATACATGGGCAAAAAGAAACTGATAGCAGAAACCGGTGCAGGACAGCACGGCGTTGCGCTTGCTACAGCGGCAGCTTACTTCGGAATGGAATGTGAAATTCACATGGGTGAGGTTGATATAGAAAAAGAACATCCGAATGTCGTAAGAATGAAAATATTAGGAGCCGAGGTGATTCCGGCCACACACGGGCTGAAAACACTCAAAGAAGCGGTTGACAGCGCGTTTGAAAGCTATGTAAAACAGATAGACACGGCTCTTTACGCAATCGGAAGCGTTGTGGGACCTCATCCGTTTCCTATGATGGTAAGGGATTTTCAAAGCGTTGTGGGATTTGAGGCAAAAGAACAGTTTACAGAAATGGTCGGTTTCCTGCCCGATAACGTTGTGGCATGTGTAGGGGGCGGAAGCAACGCCATGGGAATTTTCAGCGGATTTATAGACGACGAAGTGGAGCTGTATGCGGTAGAGCCTCTTGGCAAAGGAACTAAACTCGGAGAACACGCAGCAACTCTTATGTACGGTGACGAGGGAGTGATCCACGGATTTAACACTATAATGCTAAAAGATGAAAACGGAGAGCCTGCCCCTGTTTACTCAATCGCCAGCGGACTTGATTATCCGGGTGTTGGACCAGAACAGGCGTATCTGAAAGAAAGCGGCAGACTAAATATAGCGGCAATCACCGATGAAGAGACAATAGACGCGTTTTATGCTCTCAGTCAGTATGAGGGAATAATTCCGGCACTTGAAAGCGCTCATGCGGTTGCATTTGCTATGAAACTGGCAAAAGAAAAACCAAATGACACAATTCTTGTTAATTTATCCGGAAGAGGAGACAAAGACATAGATTACGTGGTTGAAAATTACGGAGTCAGGGAAATTAAACTCTAACCGTTTTTTTCTTCCGGTTCAATAATATTTTTCTTGACAAAACCTTTAAAAAAAATATAAAAAAGACCTGCGATAAAACCTGCTATTGCCCCGCCTAAATGCCCGAACCACGCAATATTCATATTAAACATAAATACGGCTCCGTTGTATATAACCGCAAAAATAATAAAATCTTTAAACTCTTTCGTAATTAACGAATAAAACGCATACAGCCCGAATATAGCCCCCGAAGCGCCTATTACGTAAACATTCCAGTGGTTTTGAAGATAATAGTAATTAGCCAAATCGGCACCTAATATAGAAACAAGATAAACTATAAAAAACCAAAACGTATTAGTAACTTTTTCCGTTGCGAACCCTACTTCCAAAAGTGCCAGCATATTCATTGCTATATGCCCCCATCCCCCGTGAATAAAAGCGTTAGTAATCCATACGACTAGATCGTCCCTGTTTTGTACAGTCATACCGTAATGAACCATATAATCAGCCGCATAAGAGCCGTTATGTATATTGATATACCAAAATACGACAGCATTGATTAAAAAAATTAAAAGAGTCCCCATTTTCATCCTTAAAAAAAAGATTAATCTATCTTCAGAACGCTTAAAAACGCCTCCTGAGGAATATTAACCTTTCCGATCGCTTTCATTCTTTTTTTACCTTTTTTCTGCTTTTCAAGAAGTTTTCTTTTTCTGCTTATATCTCCCCCGTAACATTTGGCGGTTACGTCTTTTCTTAGAGCTTTTACCGTTTCACGGGCGATAATTTTATTGCCTATACTTGCCTGGATTGCAACTTCGAAAAGCTGTCTTGGAATCAGCTCTTTCATAACCTTGATAAGCTCGCGCCCTCTTCTTTCGGCTTTATCTTTAGGAACGATTACGCTTAAAGCGTCTACAGGCTCTCCAGCAACCCTGATATCCATTTTTACAAGGTCTCCTTCCCTGTAGCCTATAGGTTCGTAATCGAAACTCGCGTATCCTTTGGTAAGCGTTTTAAGTTTATCGTAAAAATCCGTAACTATTTCATTCAGAGGTATTTCATATTCTAGCAGCACCCTCTCAGGAGAAAGATAGTCCATTTTTACCTGAACCCCTCTTTTTTCATTTAAAAACTGAATTAAATTTCCTACAAATTCATTCGGTGTTAAAATGGTGGCTTTTACGTAAGGTTCGTAAATTTTATCTATTTTATTCGGAGCCGGAAGCTCGCTCGGGTTGCTTATTTCCAGTTCGCTGCCGTCTGTAAGTTTAACTTTATAAGTAACGCTCGGAGCCGTTGCGATAAGTTCTATTCCAAACTCTCTTTCAAGTCTCTCTTTTACAACCTCCATATGAAGCATACCTAAAAATCCTACCCTGAAACCGAATCCCAAAGCCTGTGAAGTTTCAGGTTCGAACGTAATGGAAGCGTCGTTTAACTGAAGTTTTTCAAGAGCGTCTCTTAAATCGTCGTATTTATCGGTATCGATTGGATAAATACCTGCAAATACGAAACTTTTTGCCTCTTCAAACTCGTCCGCAGGTTCCTCTGCCGGATTCTTGGCATCTGTTATGGTATCGCCTACCCTGATATCGGCCACGTTTTTAAGCCCCATTACGACAACGCCTATTTCACCCGTTTTAATCTCGTCTGTTTTCAGTTTTTTAACGGGATGCGGATAATAAAGATCCAAAACTTTATGTTTTTTACCCGTTCCCATTACTAAAACTTCCTGGCCTTTTTTAATAGATCCGTCAAACATTCTGACTAAACATACAGCTCCTAAATAATTATCAAACCAGCTGTCGTATATAAGTGCTTTGGCAGGAGCTTCCGGGTCACCGTTCGGAGCCGGCACCCTTTCTACGATAGCGTCAAGAAGCTCTTCTATTCCTATTCCCGTTTTAGCGCTGACGAGTATTGCGTCGCTTGCGTCTATTCCTATAGTCTGTTCGATTTCTTCCGCAACTCTCTCAGGCTCTGCGCTTGGAAGGTCGATTTTGTTAATTACAGGAATAATCTCGAGATCATTCTCAACGGCCATATAGACATTCGCCAGCGTCTGCGCCTCGACTCCCTGCGTAGCGTCCACCACCAAAAGAGCACCTTCACTGGATTTAAGAGATTTGCTCACTTCATAAGAAAAGTCAACATGCCCCGGCGTGTCGATAAGGTTTAGGATATGCCCTTTATATTCAAGCCTTACGCTTTGGGCTTTAATGGTAATACCTCTTTCTTTTTCGATATCCATACTGTCAAGCAGCTGGTCTTCTCTTTCTCTTTCGCTCACACCGCCCGTAAACTCTATAAGTCTGTCGGCAAGCGTACTTTTGCCGTGGTCGATATGGGCTATGATAGAAAAGTTCCTGATTTTGTCCTGCATTCAAAGCCTTTTTTTAATGAAATTATACTTTATTTATATAATTTTGCGTTATGTTTAAGATTTTTGTTGATTATTTCAAGCTTTTTGATTGTTTTTTGATCAAAACCTAGTTTTGAAAGGTCACTGATATATTTTTCACTCAAAAATACAAAAGATTTTTCAATCTCTCCTATAGGCTTGACGTTATGCGAAGACTTTAATCTTGGAATAAAAGTAAAAGCATGCTGATAAAGTTCAAAAAAACCGATAGAATTGACGCTTTTTAGAATTTTTTTTCTCAAATTACTGCTTAAATCCAGATACAGATATCCGTTTTTTGCATCAAGTTCTTTGAGTATTTGAGATTTTTCCAGAACATTAAGATACTCTTTTAAAAGGGAAACTGAATAAACTTTTGCACGTCCGCTTTCAAAAAGTTCTGAAAAATTAGCAAATCTTTCATCCGCAACCGTTTTTCTTAATAAATTTATTAAAGCCTTGGTTTCCTGTTTTGTGCAAACATACCTGTAATATTTGACTGCTTCGTTTTTATTAAGCATAAAGTCTAAATCTGAAGCAAAAAGAGACAGCGTAACCGCAATAAGAAGAAAAAATTTTGACATATAATTTCCTTTTTGATAATTATATAATATTCATTATGATAAAATTCGAAAAAAAAGGATTAAAATGGACTTTTTTAAAATAATCCAGACAATTGAAAACGTTCAGCATCCCGCAATCGCTACAAGCCTGGTAAATCTGGGTATTTTACAGGATATCGACATCGACGGTAATAAAGTAACAGCAACGTTTGCATGGCCTTTTGCAAACATTCCTATAAAAGAGCAGCTTATAAATTCCGTTAAGCAACCTCTTAATCAGATGGGACTGGATTTTGAATACAGCGAAAGAATTATGGACGAAAGCGAAAAAGAAAAATTCCTTGAACTTGAAAAAAAATACTGGAAAGGCGGTCCTGCTGCCTGCGGCGCATAATATGCTAAAATTTCATTAAAAAGGACTGTCTTGACACCTTTCCATATCCACAGCGATTATTCGCTTCTTCATTCCACCGTTAAAATAAAAGATCTCGTTAAAAAAGCCAAAGAATACGGCTATAAAGCGCTCGCCATAACGGAACTCGACAATATGTTCAGCGCCATTGATTTCTATGAAACATGCAGGGCCAGTGAAATAAAACCTATAATCGGAAGCGATGTCAGCATTGTAAGAGACGGAAAAATATCAAGACTGATTCTAATAGCAAAAAACAAAACCGGATACGACAACCTTATGTATTTAAGCTCCATCTCATATCTTTACAACATGCGCGGAGATAAACCCTATCTGCCGTATGAAGAGATTGTGAAAAACAAAGAAGGCCTTTGTTTTATCCTTCCGATGCTTGATTCCGAAATCGGATTTCATTTAAATATTTTTAACGAACAAAACGTATTAAACGGCGCCGAAGGAATAGAAAAGGCAAAAAAAATCCTTGAAGAATATAAAAAAGATTTAAATGAAATTTACCTTGAAATAACCAGGGACAGCGAAGAAGAAAGACTGATTGAAAACGATTTGATCACCCTTTCAAAAGAAACGGACACACCTCTTCTTGCGTCATCAAACATATTTTTCCTTAACAAAATGGATTATATTTACAAAGACGCCCTTGAGTGTATAGAAAACAACAAAAGATTCGACGATCTGCACAGACGCCCGGTGGTAAAAGAAAATTATTTCAGAAGCGTTGAAGAGTTTGAAAATATTTTTTCGGATCTTCCCGAAGCAGTTGAAAACACAGATAAACTTGCGGAGTCCATAAACCTTGAAATACCTCTTGGTAACCCGACACCCCCTACTTTTAAATTTACAAAAGAGTATGCGGCGGCAGAGGGGCTTGATATCGATAACGATGTGGAATATTTCGAATACAAATGTAAAGAAGGGCTTGAAGAAAGACTGAAACACATCCCAGAAAATCTGCATGAAGAATACAGAAAAAGACTCGATTACGAAATAGACATTATCAAAAGAATGAAATTCCCTGGATACATGCTCATAGTGTGGGATTTTGTAAGAGAAGCCAAAAAAAGAAAAATTCCCGTAGGTCCCGGAAGGGGAAGTGCGGCCGGTGCGCTTGTGGCGTATTCTTTACAGATTACTAATATCGACCCGTTAAGATACGGACTTCTTTTTGAGAGATTTTTGAATCCTGAGAGGGTGAGTATGCCCGATATCGATATGGACTTCTGTCAGGAAAGACGGGGGGAAATTATCGAATACGTCCGTGAAAAATACGGAAAGGTAAACGTTGCACAGGTTATTACGTTCGGTTCCCTGCTTGCTAAGGGTGTATTAAGGGATGTGGCGAGAATATTTGAAATAGACTATTCCGAAGCCGACAGGTTTGTAAAGCTTATACCTGACCAGCTGGGAATAACGCTTCAAAAAGCAAAAGAACTCGAGCCCAAAATAGTTGAAATCACGGAAGAAGACCCTCTGTACAACCGTCTGTATTCATTCGGAGAGCATTTAGAAGGCCTTAAAAGAAACACCGGAATGCATGCCGCTGGTGTGGTTATAAGCGACGAGGAGCTGTGGAAAAAATCGCCTCTTTACAAACAGGATGAACACGACGATACGATTGTTACGCAGTATTCGCTAAACTACCTCGAACCTGTTGATTTAATTAAATTCGACTTTTTGGGTCTTAAAACGCTGACGGTAATTGACAGGGCCGTAAAAAACGTTAAAAACAACAAAAACGAAGATATAAATATAGATCTGCTGACGTTAGACGATCCGAAAGTGTTTGAACTTATACAGTCAGGCCATACGCTGGGACTGTTCCAGATAGAATCAGACGGTATGCAGGATCTAGCCAAAAGGCTAAAACCTACGAACTTCGAAGACATAATCGCTATGCTGGCCCTCTACCGCCCTGGACCGATGGACAGCGGAATGCTTGACGACTACATAGACAGAAAGCACGGCAGAAAACCTATAAGCTACTTTTTTGACGAATTTGAAGAAGCCCTGAAACCGATATTAGAACCGACATACGGAGTTATCGTTTATCAGGAACAGGTTATGCAGATAGTTCAGGCGATAGGCGGATTCAGTCTCGGTGAATCAGATATTATCAGAAGGGCGATGGGTAAAAAGAAATTCGATTTAATGAAAAAATACGCCGAAGAATTCGCCCAGAGGGCCCAAAAAAGAGGCTTTTCTTATGATAACGCCAAATCGCTTTTCGAATTAATCGAAAAATTCGCAGGCTACGGATTTAATAAATCGCACTCCGCCGCATATGCAATGATTACATATCAGACCGCATACCTCAAAACATATTATCCGACTGAATTTTTATCCGCACTTCTTACTTTCGAAGCTGAAAACACTGATAAAATAGCCAAATACATTGAAGAAGCTAAAGTTCTGGGAATCGAAGTCCTGCCTCCGAACGTCAATAAATCAAATGCAGAATTTACACCTATTGACGACAAAATTCTCTTCGGACTCAGTGCCATTAAAGGAGTCGGAAGCAAAGCGATTGAGAGCATTGTAGCCAACAGACCTTATGAAAGCATCGAAGATTTTATTCTTAAAGTCGATACGAGCAAAGTTAATAAAAAAGTACTCGAACAGCTGATAAAAGCCGGGGCAATGGATGATTTCGATTTAAGCAGAAAAGCAATGCTCAGCCGTGTTGAAGAAATGCTTGAATTCAAAAAACGTATAGAAGAAAAGAAAAACGCAATCAACCACGAATTTTCACTTTTTGCAGATATGGAGGAAAATGAAGAAATCGACGAACATCTGGACATTCCAAATACCGTTGAATTTGACATTAAAACGCTTCTTGAATATGAATATCAGACACTCGGATTTTACGTATCAGCCCATCCGTTAGATCCGTATAAAGACAAAATGCAGGGTATAAACTACAACCTATCAAGCGAAATAGAAGAGATAATTTCCCAGGAAGCGCTGTTTGTAGGAAAAATAGACGCAATGAAAGTGAGAATTTCCAAAAAAGGAAACAAATTTGCAATTGCAACCCTTATGGATTTTCACGGCAAGCTTGATGTAATGATATTTGAGAGGGATCTGGAAAAACTAAACGAATTTAACCTCGACGAACCAATTGCCATAAAAGCACAGGTGGACAAAGTCGGAGAATTTTTAAGAATTACATGCCGTAAACTTATGAGTCTGGAAGAAGCCAAAGAGGAAAAAGGCGCCGTTAAAGATGAAATTACCGTAATTCAAAGACAAATAGGCGAAAACTATGAAGAAGATTTGCTGAAAATCTACTCCGAACTGACCAAAAATCCGGGAAATAAAAGAGCGGTTTTACTTTTAACCACGCCATTCGGATTCAGCTTAAGGATTAATACGAATATAAGGACATCTTTATAAATTTTTCCAAATTTTTCTTTCCAGTGAAAGCATTTCAACAAGCTTCGCAATATAATAAAAGCTTTTAAGCATATTCTCCACATATCCGTAATCACTCAGCGATTTAAAAACGGGAGGTTCAAAATTATTATTTCCGCTTATTGCCACAAACATCATATTATGTCTAAATGAAAGATAAATTGGCCTATTTACGGCTTTTTTAAATTTAAGAATTTTTTCCATAAGCGAAGTGCTCAGCACATACCTAGCTAAAATCTGATCGTTTGAATATACTTTAAATTCTTTTTCAAATTCCGGGCTGTCCATTTTGACAAATTCAAGACCGTTGGAATTAAACTTTTGAAAAGTATTTGCGACAGATCCCAAAAATCTTTCGCTGTAATCAGGATAAACAAGTACTATACCTTTAAAAGACTTGTTAAATTCACTCAAAAAAAACGTTCCTTTAAAAATCGTATGCCACTGTGTTCTTCCTTTGGAATCTGTCGTTTTATATTCAGTGTGTATATCGGAAAACTCAAATGCCACGTTTTTTAAGCTGCCTTTTACATAGTCTTCGCCTTCATATTTATCGTAAGGAATTAAAAAAAGTCCGCTTAAATCATATTTTACGCTGTTTATTTTATCTTCCGGAAAATATTTGAAATTATCACCGAACAAAGACACCAGGGAATAAACAACTTTTTCTTTAAATTCCCGCCTGTAATTTTTAATTATCAAATAATACAAAACGGCAAAAACACCGGCTTCAACCGCTACCAGCTGAATAATACCGACAAAATCCGGTTTAAGATAATAAATCAACACAAACAAAACCGCCGTTAATACAAACAAAAGAATTTTTAAAATTAAAACAATACTTTTTCTTTTTTTATCAAGTTCTTGAATATACGGATTTTTATAATATTCTTCTATTAAACCTGATAGTGTCATTTATTAAAAAGATCGCCTACGTTGATGTTTTTTCTTTCTTCATCACTTATTTCAAACACGCTCTTTCTTTTGTATCCCATTATTTTAGCTATAAAATTAGTCGGAATCATTTCTATTGCGTTGTTGTAATCAGTAACAGCCTGGTTGTAAGCCCTTCTTGCTGCGCTTATCTGTTCTTCTATTTCGGCTAATGTCATCTGCAGATGCATTACGTTTTCATTGGCTTTAAGTTCGGGATAATTTTCAACGTTTATCAAAATTTTACCGAGCATTGAAGAAATCTTGTTTTCATAATTCATACGTTCGTTTTCATCCGTAGCGTTTATTGCTTTGCTTCTGAGTTCTGTTATTTTTTCCAATACCTCTTTTTCGTGTTTCATATACGCTTTTACGCTTTCTACCAGATTAGGAATCAGATCCCTTCTTTTTTTTAGCAAAGCGTCAATACTTCCGTATATATTTTCGACCTGGTTTTTCTTTGAAATTAAAGAGTTATACAGTAAAACAGCTGCGACTATTATAACCCCTACAACGATATATCCGATATTCATAATCATCCTTTTACAATTTCCGGAGAAGGTTTGCCAAAATAAAATCCCTGGAAATAATCAATGCCCAGATTTTTTATGGCATCAAACACTTCTTTGCAGCATACGAATTCCGCAACCGTTTTTGCACCTATTTTACTAGCAAAATTTATTATCGTTTCAACAACTATTAAATTCTTTTTTTGTTTATATACTTCTTTAATCAAAGAACCGTCTAATTTTATACAGTCAATGTTCAGTGAAAAAATATGTTTAAAATTTGAATAACCGCTGCCGAAATCATCAATTGCTACTGTTGCTCCTAACGCTTTTACTTTATCGATAAATTTTTTTACTATGTCATAATTTTCTATACCTTCGGTTTCCAAAATTTCAAAACCGATTTTTTCTCCCGTTCCCGTTTTTTTTATCGTATTTATAATATATTCCACCAATTCGGGATTATTGATATCATCAATCGATATATTTATATTAAAACTTTTATCTATACTCGCAAAACTGTTGCAGGCACACCTGACAACCTGTCTTGTAATCTGCGTATACAGTTTCGTGGTTTTTGCAATCGGCAAAAACTCTCCCGGCAAAATAATATTTCCTTTCTCGTCTCTCATTCTGACGAGTACTTCATATTTTACAATTTCTCCGTCTTTATTAAATATAGGCTGATAATAACAGAGTATTCCGTTATTTTGCAAAGCTTTATGAATCGCAACGGTCATTTCGAGATTTTTTTTATATTTTTCTTCTATTTTCAGGGACTCATCATAAATCTGATAAGGGATTTTTTTTCTTTTGGCTTCCCTTACCGCTATATCTGCGTGAGTAAGAAGCTTGTGTTTATTGATTGCCGCACCTGCTCTGATATGTATATGAAACGGTTCGTTGTCTGCAAGAAATTCCATTTTTTCTATTTTATCTATTATTTTTTCTATAAATAATTTTAAATCTTTATAAGTAATACTGCTGTCAAATAGTATTGCGAATTCATCACCTCCGATTCTGTAAGGATGTGTGTTTTCATTTTTCAGCTCTTCAGCAAACTTAATTAAAAGCTTATCACCGATTGCCGAACCGAAAAGATCGTTTATCTGTCCGAATTTATCAATATTAAAAATCACACATGAATGAAGACGGTCCATTTTATTCATATCTGAAATCATTTTCTGTCTGTTAGGAAGACCTGTGAGTTTATCGTAGTAAGCTATAGTGTATATTTCCTCTTCTTTGGCTTTAAGTTCGCTTAAATCTATTATTGCAGAAATTCTGATTTTTTTGCCGTTAATCAATATGTCCCTGCCTCTGAGCATGGCGGGAAATTTAGTGCCGTCTTTTTTTACCATATAGGCTTCATAAGGAGACTGGTCTTTTATTTTAATTCTGTTTTTCACAAGTTCTTTTGAGTCGTCGGCGACAAACTCAAAAGCAAATTTGCCTATCATCTCCTCCGGCGTGTATCCGAAAATATAACTGGCTGACTTATTGGCTCTTATGCATTTTTTATTCTCGTCAAAGACTATAAGACCTTCTATTGTTGAATTTATAATTTGATCGAGAAAATTAATAATCTGCTCTTCGCTGTTAAATGAATTATTTAGATTATTAATAATTCCGGAATCTAACAATGATTGAAGCATTTTGTCCAGTTTATATTCAAAGTGTTCCATAAGCCGCTACTTTTTTAATTTTATATTAATATTATAACATAATAAAAAAAGAAAAAATTTAAATATTATTTGATTAATTCCTTGATATTATCATTGAAATTACATAAAAACTGAGGAAACTCTTCATCTACTTTGCTCAAATCCACATAATTTCTGAAGAAAGTATCAACGTCAATTCCCGACTGCATTCCAAGAGAATACCCTTTAAACATTTCTTTTAATTTCGGAGAATCAATCAAATCGATCATACTCTCACAAAAAGCCGTGCCTTCTTCTATCATTCCCTCTTTCCAAAATCCAATTGCGTTATCAACAAGCACCACCACCGCAAACAGTTCGTCTTCATCAAGTAAATTAAACTTTTCATTGTTGGTCAGTTTAATCTGATATAAATCAAACGCTTCGTTAAAAGCTTTTTGAAAATACTCCTGTGCTTTTTGTGTATCACCTTTGGTTAAAGCGTTTCTAAATTCATAATAATTGTTTTTGATATCCATAAGTTTCCTTTTTTTTAGAAATTTTAACATTTATTTGCTTTTTTTACATAATGGTGTTACAATGTCGATGCAAAATTCACAATTAGGAAAGATCACATGAAAACAATTTACGTAGGAAACATTAACTATCAAGCAACTGAAGACGATTTAAGACCGGTATTCGCAGAATATGGAGAAGTAATCTCAGTAAAAATTATAAATGATAGAGAAACAGGAAGAAGCAAAGGATTTGGATTCGTTGAAATGGAAAGCGGAGCTGATACAGCTATTGAAGAGCTAGACGGTAAAGACTTCCAAGGAAGAAGACTTAGAGTTAACGAAGCAAGACCAAGAGCTCCTAGAGGAGAATAATTTCTTCCTCTTTTTAATAATTCTTTTATTTAGTGTCTGTCACTTTCTTATGTAAACAGAAAGCATTTTTATCATTTAATATTATTGATACATTAACTCAACCCGGGCAATTACTGTCAGTAATTTATTTATTAAATTTTCACCTCAGTAAAAAGAATATAAGTGAATATTTTAGTAACAGGTACTTAAATACTATTAATGGCGGAAGGGGGAAGGAATCGAACCTTCCGGGCAGACAGTCACCTGCCGCCCCACCGGGTTTGAAGCCCGGGGTGTCCACCAGGATCACATCCCCTCCACAGCAGGATTGTTATTTTACACAATAAATTTAAAAAATGCAAACATGAATAAACGGTCATGTTCCAAGATAGTAACAAAAATTATAACAACATTAAAATTTTTCTTATATTTTAACTTTTTTTTAATCATTGTGAAAATTATTTATTAGAATTTGATGAAAACAAAGAAAAGGAGCTTTTATGAAAATTTCTAAAATCGCATTAGCGGCAGTATTAGCAGGTGGACTTTTTATTACTACTGCATTTGCAGATTACAACAAAGGGTTCAAATATTACAATAAATACGTAAAGAAAAAATCCGGAATAAAATCTACTCAGTTAATCAAAATTCTGGGAGTAAAAAGTCTTAACGATTTAGACAAACTGTTTGAAAACAACGGTAAGCCTTTAATTGAAAAATTAAAAGCAGCTGGAGAGGAAAAAGCGGCAAAAGCAATGCAAAAAGTTATAAAAAAAGGAAAATTAAAAGACGTTCATGACTTTTTAAGAGGAATTATGGAAGGAAAAATTCCGGCAGGATGTTAAATCCTGTTT
>Ga0256843_1001990_pt1 | contig 15335 bp, 13 predicted proteins | sample AlvinellametaG_FD_191572 | JGI IMG/M metagenome (GOLD analysis project Ga0256843, IMG submission 191572) | Pompeii worm associated microbial communities from hydrothermal vent at the East Pacific Rise, Pacific Ocean - Alvinella | ecosystem: Host-associated > Annelida > Integument > Unclassified ... | reverse complement strand
AATGTAGATGATTTGGCTTATATATTAAAGAAGCTTTTTATCTGGCAAAATCAGGACGTCCAGGGCCGGTTCATATTGATATCCCAAAAGATGTAACAATTGCAAAGACAAAATTTGAATATCCAGAAAAGATTGAATTAAAAACATATAAGCCAACTTATAAAGGAAACATAAGAGCCATCAAAAGAGCTGCCGAAGCTATTAAAAAAGCAAAAAGACCGGTATTTTACATTGGTGGTGGTGCTGTATTAAGCGGTGCGTATCAGTTGGTAAGAGAACTTGTAAAGCTTACACAAATCCCATCAGTTGAAACTCTAATGGCTAGAGGTGTTTTAAGACATGATTGCCCATATCTTATGGGAATGGTTGGTATGCATGGTAGTTATGCGGCAAATATGGCTATGAATGATGCGGATTTAATAATTTCACTTGGTGCTAGATTTGATGATAGGGTTACTGGAAAAATAGATGAGTTTGCAAAAAATGCTGATATTGTTCATATTGATATCGACCCTAGCCAAATTGGAAAAGTAGTGCCTACTAAATACCCAATTGTTGGAGATTTGAAACTTGTTCTTGAAGAGATGATTCCATATATCTTAGATGGTCTTGATACTTCTAGATACGAAGAGTGGAGAGAGATACTAAACAGATACAAAGAACTTTATCCGTTAACTTACAAAGATAGCGATGATGTGATTAAACCTCAGTGGGTTATTCAAAAAACAGGTGAGATTGCACCTGAAGATGCTGTAATTTCTACAGATGTTGGACAACATCAGATGTGGACGGCTCAGTTTTATCCATTTACTTACCCTAGACAACTTCTAACAAGCGGTGGGCTTGGTACTATGGGATTTGGATTTCCGGCTGCTCTTGGAGCAAAAGAGGGAGTTAAAGATAAGGTTGTTATAAACTTTACCGGTGATGGTAGTATTATGATGAATATTCAAGAAGTATTGACTGGATATAAATACAAACTTCCAGTAATTAATATCATTCTAAACAACAACTACCTTGGAATGGTAAGACAATGGCAAACAATGTTTTATGATGACAGACTAAGTGAGACAGATTTAAGCGATGTGCAACCTGATTTTGTAAAACTGGCTGAGAGTATGGGTGGAATTGGATATAGAGTAAAAACAAAAAAAGAGTTTGAAGAGGCGCTAAAAAGTGCGATTGAAGCTAAAAAGGTTGCATTTATAGACGTGCAAGTAGACAGACGTGAAGACGTACTTCCAATGGTACCGCCAAATTCACCTCTTAAAAATATGCTTATATTTAAGGAAGACAAATGAAAAGAATAATTAGCGTAATAGTTGAAAATGAACACGGAGCGCTTGCAAGAATTGTAAATATGTTTGCGGCTAGAGGATATAATATTACATCACTAACAGTCGCTCCTATTCCTAATAGCGAATTTAGTAGATTAACTATCATGAGCGATGGAGACCCGAAAATCTTTGAACAAATCGTAAAGCAACTTTATAAGCTAATACCGGTGTATAAAGTAATTGAGAGTGATGATTTTATAGAAAAAGAGATGGCAATGGTTAAGTTTCCTTTAAAACAGGTAAAAGACAACCTTGCCGATATTGATGCGCTTGCTAGATGTTATAACGGAAAAATTAGCAATGTAAATGATAAAAGCGTAGTTGTAAGTGTGGTAGATAGACCAAATAGAATTGATAATTTCTTAAAAGCGCTACAAGCAAAATACAATAACCTTGAAATTGTAAGAAGCGGTGTAAGCGTAATTGAAAGATAAGGAAGATAATGAAACTTAGCGAAATTTGTGAAATATTACAACTTGAGTGTAATTTAGATAAAGATATAGAAATTACTGGTATAAATACGCTAAGCGAAGCAAGTGAGAGTGAAATTAGTTTTTTGGAAAATCCAAAATATAAAAAATACCTAAAAGATACAAAAGCCGCCGCTGTGCTTATTAGAGAAGAAGATGCAAAAGATTTGCCAAGCGGTGTTATTGCCCTAAAAACTTCTGAGCCGTATTTGAAACTTGCTTATTTGACTAAATATTTTGCAAAAGAGCCATGGGTTGATGGCGGATATAAAGCAAATGAGAGTGCAAGAATTGATCCAAGTGCTAGGATTGGAAAAGGTGCAAAAATTGGCAAAAACGTTGTAATTATGCCAAATGCCGTAATCGGCCCTGATGTGGAGATAGACGAGGGAAGTGTAATATATCCAAATGTGACAATTTATAGAGATACAAAAATTGGAAAAAATGTAAAAATTCATGCCGGAAGTGTAATAGGAAGCGATGGATTTGGATATGCTCATACTAAAGATGGGCGTCATGTAAAGATTTATCACTTAGGAAAAGTTATAATTGAAGATGATGTAGAAATTGGTGCAAATACTACTATTGATAGGGCCGTATTTAGCAAAACTATTATTAAAAAAGGTACTATTATTGATAATTTGGTACAAATCGGGCACAATTGTGAAGTTGGTGAATATAGTATTTTGGTATCTCAAGTTGGATTGGCTGGGTCTACAAAACTTGGAAGAAACGTGGTAATGGGCGGACAAAGTGCAACGGCTGGACATCTTGAGATTGCTCCATTTACTCAAATTGCCGCACGCGGTGGGGTAAGTAAATCTATTAAAGAACCTGGCGTATATTCAGGTTTTCCTCTAATGCCTCATAAACAATGGCTAAAACTTCAAGGGCTTTTAAACAGACTTCTTAAAAAATCTTAATTTCTTGATATAGGTCAAATTTAATCTCTTCTTCTTTGGTTACAATATTTAAAACCTCAAAGGAGAAGAGATGGTATATCTTGATAATAACTCAACAACTCCTATGGATGAGAGTGTAAAAAAGACTTATTGCGATGCTACAAAATATTTTGGAAATATTAATGTAATTTATGAACTTGGAATTGAAGCTAGAAAAAAGCTAAATGAAGCTTATGATGTATTGTATCCAGGGATTGGTGCAAGAGATGAAGATGATATTATTATTACTTCTTCAACGACAGAGGGGAATAATAATGTCATTAAGACCTTTTTGGATTTGTATTTAAAAGGTAGCGGTAAAAAACATATAATCACTACAATTGCTGAGCATTCTTCTATCAAGGCAACATGTGCTTATGCTAAAACATTTGGAATGGAAGTTACATACTTAAGAACTGATGAAAACGGAAGAGTTGACCCAAAAGATGTAGAAAGTGCTATAAGAGAAGATACGGCGCTAATTAGTGTGCTTTTCGCAAGCAATGAAAGCGGGGCTATCCAACCAATAAAAGAGATTGCAAAAATTGCAAGAAAAAATAATATTCCTTTTCATAGTGACGGAGCTCAGGCTATTGGAAAAGTAAAAGTTGATGTAAGAGATTTAGGGGTGGATTATTTTACCTTTAGCGCTCATAAGTTTCATGGACCAAAAGGTGTTGGAGCTTTGTATGTAAGAGAGGGAGCACCTTTTGTAAATTTAATTCATGGCGGAAACCAAATGGGTGGAAAAAGAGGCGGAAGTGTTTATTTGAATGGAATTATTGCAATGGCTAAAGCTTTAGAGCTTGCAAATGAAAACTTAGATATTATGCATACAAAAGTAGCAAAACTAAGAGATAAACTAGAAGAAGCGATATTAAAAATTCCTGATACAAAAACGTATGTGGATAAAAAATACAGACTCCCTAATACTGTAGTGGCTTCTTTTAAAGGAATTGAGGGTGAGGCAATGCTTTGGGATTTAAATATGCACAAAATTTATGCGGCAACAGGTAGTAGCTGTAGTAGTGAGAGGTTAGAAGGTAGTGAAGTTTTAGAAGCATTAGGAGAAGACCCGGAGATTGCACATACTGGGATAATTTTTTCTCTTAGTCGTTTTACAACTGAAGAAGAGATAGATTATGTAATAGAAGTTCTACCAAAGATAGTGGAAAGACTTAGAAGTATATCTATGACGTATGCTAAGGTGAAGCCTAATGGGTGAGAGAGTGAAAGTGGTGAAATAGTGAAAGTGGTGAAATAGTGAAATAGTGAAATAGTGAAATTGGGAAGAGATGAGGAAAAGAGGGGGAGAAAAAGTGAAATTGTGGAATGTAGTAGATTTTAATTAGGAATTATGGAAATAAAGGAGAGAAAATGGGAAGAAACGATTTAATAACAGGAAATGTGTGGGAGCAATACTCAAACAAAGTAATTGAAAGAATGAATAACCCTAAATTTTTAGGCGAATTTAGCGAAGAGGATGCAAAGAAAAGAGGAGCAAAGCTAATTGTGGCCGATTTTGGTAGTGAAGCTTGTGGAGATGCCGTAAGACTTTATTGGTTAGTAGACCCTAAGACAGATAAGATTATAGATGCAAGATTTAAGAGTTTTGGATGTGGGACGGCTATTGCAAGCTCAGATGTTATGACAGAACTGACAATTGGCAAAACTGTGGATGAAGCTATGAAAGTAACAAACCTAGATGTGGAAAAAGCACTAAGAGATGAGCCAGATAAACCCGCTTTTCCACCTCAAAAAATGCACTGTAGCGTAATGGCTTATGATGTTATTATGGAAGCGGCGGCAAAATACAAAGGCAAGAATGTAGAGGATTTAAAAGAAGATGAGATTGTATGTGAATGTGCTAGGGTTACTAGAAAAGAGATAGAAGATATAGTAAGAAAATATAACGTAAAAACAATACAAGAGCTTCAAAAATATACTGATGCCGGAAAATATTGTAAAAGCTGTGTTGCCCCTGGAGGACATGAAGAGAGGGATGTGTATTTGGTAGATATAATTAAGCAAGTGCAAGAAGAGATGCAAAAAGAAAAACTAAAAGAGAGTGCAACAACTGAAGATTTTGAAAAAATGAGTTTAATTAAAAAAATTAAAGCCATAGAAGAGATTATTGAAAACAAAGTAAAACCTATGCTTGCTATGGATGGAGGAAGTGTGGTGCTTATTGATATAAGAGAAGAAGACGGGGTTACAAAAGTGTATTTAAGATATCTTGGAGCTTGTAGCACGTGTGCAAGTGGTGGTATGACTCTTCTTGCAATAGAGGATTTATTAAAAAAAGAATTAAACACAGATAAGATTAAAGTTATTCAAATTTAATCCTTTGCCCCTTTTTTTGCTATAATATATTAGATAGATTAAGGGGCTTGCGATGTATATTGATTCTGTAAAAGAGTATCTTCCAAAAATCCTCTCCAAAGTAAAACAACAAATCCAAACCGATAAAACTATCTTTGAGTTTGTAGAATCCCAAGAACAATTAAATAATCTGTTAGCTGTTCAGGAGAAGTTAATAGAAGAGTATTTGTATGATTTTCAAAAAAACATCTTGGATGAAAAAAGATGTATGCAATTTTATAAAGAGTTAAAAATTCCTTATGCGATAGTTGTTAGAAGCTTAAATTATATTCGAAAAGAGATTATTATTGCTTTGGATAATGACGGGATTGAAAAAGAAGTAATTATTGAGTTTTCGGATTATTTTAATAAGTTTATAAATCTCACGGCAAAAGTATATTTAAAAAAAGACATTGTTACATTAAAAAAACTAAAAAATTCTCATTTTGAGGGGTATTTGCTTTTTTCTTCGCATATCAAGTGGGTAGATAAAATAATAAAAAGCGTAACAGAAGAGAATATGGATGAATTTCCTTTAATATCCGCTAATGAGTGTGAGTTTGAAGAGCTTTTAAGCTATCCAGAATCTTTAATGGTATGTATTGATGTAAATTTGTGTATGTATTTGCACGATCTACATAATCTTTTGCATAAACTGGCTAATACGTTTTATGTTTATTATACAAAAGGGGCTTATAGCGAAGCTTATATGATTTTTAAAGATTTAAAAGAGCAAATCTTAAAATTCAAAGGAATTATCGGGGAGCTTTATTTTATTACATATTCAAACTTAGAAGTTAGCTTTTTTAAATTAATCGAAATGTATAAAACTACAAAAAAAGAGTTTGTAACACTTATAGATATCAAAGGGCTTAAGAGTTTTAATTCAATATACGGGGAAGAGACAATTACCAAGGCTTTGGAAATTATTGAAAATAAACTTCAAAAAATAGCTAGAAGAGATCCTAAGCATGATTTGCTAATCAAAGGGGTTACGGCTAATTTTTATATGCTAAATATTGATATGGAGTATGATGAATACAAAAAAATTATTAATGAGCTTTTTGACGCATTTAAAGAACCTGTAAAAGTAAATAACAATAAACTGGAATTTACTCCAATTATTGCCGGACTTGAACTTGAGGAGTATTTTGATATTAAAAAAGATGAACTTATAATGATACTAAACCATCTAAAGCAAAAAGCAAAAGAAAACTCAAAAAATAAACTTCTTGTAATTAATCACTACTCAAAAGAGATGTTAAAAAACTGGCTAAAAAACAAATATGATTCAAAATTTATAAAAGAAAAAATTGAAAATGAAGAGATTGAGCTAATCTTCCATCCGATAATTGATCTTAATATGCATAATGTTTACTCTTTGGAGGTGCTTGTTAGAATAAAAGATAAAGAAAAACTAATCCCCGCCGGTCTTTTTATAGATGAGGTATATTCGATGAATTTGATTGAAAAATTAGACCTTGGAGTTTTAAATAAACTTATTGAAAAAAAAGAAAAAATAAAAGAAGTAACTACTAGGATATTTTTAAATGTTAGTTTTAATTCTCTTTTAAACAAAGAGTATTTAGAAAAATTAGAAGAACTTATTAATACTCTTGAAGTTGGGCTTTTATTGGAATTAACAGAACAGAAATTTGTAAATAATATTGATTTGCTTTATGATTTGCATAAAAAATATAACCTCTTTTTTGCCGTGGATGATTTTGGTACAGGTTATACTTCTCTTCAAAGTGTGGTGGATTTGGTAAAAAAAGGAATTTTAAAAGTATTAAAAATTGATGGAAGTCTGATTAAAAACATTAACGAACCTTATAACAAAAAAATAATAAATGTAATTTCTAACATGGCAAAAGAATTAAATTTATTAAGTGTTGCTGAGTATGTTGAGGATGAGTTTATTTTAGAAGAGATAAAAAAATCAAAAATAGACCTAGCCCAGGGCTTTTTCTTAGCAAAACCGGCTATGATTGAAGAACTTATTGCAAAAAAAGCCAATACATGGAGTTATTAAAACTAACTTAGTCCCTTTTTGATATAATTAGGCAAAAAAAAGGGCATTAATGAGACTTTTTGTTATTTTTTCTTTAGTTGTAGGGTGGCTTTTTGCTTTTGATGTGAGTATTTTAAAAGTAGATAAAAACTATGCAAAAATTGATTCGTATATAAAAAAAGGAATTAGCGGTTATGTAATATGTAAATATGAAAATGAGCCAATAATTTGTGCTAGGGCTGTAGCATATGGGAATATCGTAAAATTTTATGATTATGATGAACTAAAAAATCCCGCTTTTGCCGTACCAAAAGTTTATCCTCAAAAAGGTGATAAAATTATTCTTGGTAAAAACTATGATAGAATCTTAATAATTGCTCCAAATCAGGAAGCATACATTAAAACCGCTCAAATGTATAAAAACTTTACTATTATCTCTCCTGATGTGTTTGCCCCGTTTATTGATGATATGCCTGAAGTTGAAGATTTTAAAAAATTTGCTCAGGATTTTAATATAGGAAGAATTATTTTTGTATTAGATAAAATCTATGAGGTTGATAGTTTTAGTTTTTATGCAATTAAAACTAAAAAAATTGACTTTGCTTCAAACTTTAAAAAAGCTTTTTTTGCTAGTTATCCAAAATTTGATATAACAGATAAAAATATTTTAAGCTATTACAAATCACTTATTAAAGGGATAAAATGATAGATGCTAAACATATAAAAGCTTTAAAAGAGATTGTTGGTGAAAATGATGTTTATACTGATAAAATCCATTTAAGAGCATACTCATACGATGCAACAAAAGAGCATTATTATCCTGATGCTGTTGTTTTTCCTGAAAATGAAGAGGAAGTTAGCAAAGTTTTAAAATATTGCAACGATAACAAAATTGCAATTATTCCTAGAGGTGCCGGTAGTGGATTTACAGGCGGTGCGCTTCCGGTAAATGGAGGAATAGTGTTAGCGCTTGAGAAGTATATGAATAAGATTTTGGAAATTGATGAAAAAGATATGGTAGCTGTAGTTCAACCAGGTGTGGTAAATGCTCATTTGCAAAAAGAAGTTGAAAAAAGAGGGCTTTTTTATCCGCCAGATCCTGCGAGTATGGATTATTCGACAATCGGTGGTAATGTAAGTGAAAATGCCGGTGGTATGAGAGCGGCAAAATATGGGCTTACAAAAGATTATGTAATGAGCCTAAAAGCCGTACTTCCAAACGGAGATATTATTAGAGCTGGAAAAAGAACAATAAAAGACGTAGCCGGATATAATGTAGCCGGTATTTTAATAGCAAGTGAGGGTACACTTGCCGTAATTACAGAGATTACTCTAAAACTTTTGCCAAAACCAAAACTAAAAAAGACTTATATGGGGATTTTTGAAAATGTAGAACAAGCCATGAATGCTGTATATAAGTCTTTAGCAAACGGAGCAATGCCTGTTGCTATGGAGTTTATGGATAGTTTGGTTGTAAAAGCTTTAAGAGAAAAATTAAATGTAAACTTGCCTGATTGGGCTGGGGCATTATTAATTGGTGATGTGGATGGAAACGTAGAAGAAGAGATAAATTACCAACTTAAAATTTTAGAAGAGTCATTTAAAGAAGAGGGTGCAAAAGAGTTTAGAATTGCAAAAGATGAAAACGAAGCTCAAGAGATTTGGTATGCAAGAAGAAACGCATCACCTTCAATTACTATCTATGGAAGCAAAAAAATTAATGAAGATATTTCAGTTCCTAGAAGCAAACTTCCAGAAGCTTTAAATAAAATATATGAAATTGGTAAAAAATATAATTTAGTAGTGCCTTGTTTTGGTCATGCTGGAGATGGAAACATACATGTAAACGTAATGGTAGATGGAAGTAATGAAGAAGAAGTAAAAAGAGGATATGAAGCGGTTGAGGAGATTTTCAAAGCCGTAGTTGAAATGGGTGGTACATTAAGTGGTGAGCATGGAATAGGGCTTAGCAAAGCTCCTTTTATGAAGATTGCATTTAGCGAAGCTGAGCTTAATTTATTTAAAAGAATTAAAAATGCCTTTGATCCAAACGGAATACTAAACCCTGGGAAAATGGGACTATAGTAAGAAAAGTGAAAAATAAAGGTTAGTAGTATATGAGAATATGCACGTTTAATGTAAATTCTATAAGAAGTAGGCTAGAGATTGTTCAAAATTTAGTGGATGAATATAATATTGATGTTTTATGTATGCAAGAGATTAAAGTGGAAAATAAAGATTTTCCTTTGATTGATAAAGATTTTGAGTGTGTAATACATGGACAAAAAAGACTTCATGGGGTTGCAACGTGTTCTAAGTTTCCTATTGAAGATAAAGAGGTTGGATTTGATGGGGAGCTTAGTGAGCCTAGATTTGTGTATACGTTGATAAATGGTGTACATATTATAAATATATACGCTCCGCTTGGAGATAATTACGGAGAGAGATTTGAATATAAACTCTATTTTTATGATAAATTATTTGAATGGCTAAAAAGATTTGATTTAAAAATAGATAAAGTTTTAATATGTGGAGATTTTAATATATCTCATACTGAGCTTGATGTGTGGGATGAAGTGATATGGGAGGGTGAAGTAACTCATTTGCCTGAAGAAAAAGCCATAATGTCGAAATTTTTAGATATAGGCTTTATTGACTTAATAAGAGAAGTTTATAAAGATGAAAAAGTTTTTACGTTTTATGATTATAGGGGAGCTGCGGTATATAAAAATCAAGGCTTAAGGCTAGATTATATACTTGTAACTCCTACTTTATTTGAAAAATTTGAAAATATCGAGATTTTAACTTCTGTAAGAAGAAAAAGAAAACCGACTCCATCAGATCATGTGCCTGTAATAGCTCAGTTTAATATATAAGGATTTGGATGTTTTCTGAAGTTGTTAACTTTTTGGTGAATTTTGCCCATACTTTAGGGTATGTGGGAATTTATTTTTATATGTTGCTTGTTGGTACTTTTATTCCAGTGCCAAGTGAACTTGTTTTGTTACCTGCTGGGTATTTAGCCGCAAAGGGGGATATGAATTTATATTTGGTATGGATAAGTGCCGCACTTGGAAGTTTAAGTGGGGCTTTGATTAATTATTTTTTGGCAAAGGTAATTGTAAATAAGTTTTTAAAAGATAAGCCGGTAATTGCTAAAGTTACCAAGTTTTGGAAAGAGCATGGCAAAATTTCTGCTTTTTTAGCTCCTTTAACACCGGGTCTTGGTCAATATATATCAATTCCAGCAGGGCTATCTCACATGCCTCTTAGATGGTTTATACCACTTACATTTAGTGCAAATCTGATTTGGACTGGTTTTTTGATAATGATTGGGTATATTTTTGGAGCGGGGGAAGCCGCACATAAAGAAGTTGTCTATGGAAGTTTGATTTTACTGGGAGGAGTTATTTTAATTGCTACGATTTATGTATTAAAAGAAATCAAATCTTCTTGAGGCTTTTCTTTTTTTTGAACTATTAAAACTTTGTTTTTTCCTGTATTTTTTGCTTCATAAAGTTTATTGTCAAGTTTTTGGATAAATCTATATATTCCTTCATCGTTATATTCACCTACTGCACCACTGATTGTAATTGTACTATCGTGAACTTTTATAGTGTTTTCTATTTGTGCTTTAATTCTTTGAGCAATTATATTTGCAGAAGTTAGTTGAGTTTTAGGGAATATTATCATAAACTCTTCACCGCCGTACCTAAAAGCTAAGTCTGTTTTTCTTATTGTGTTTTTAATAATATTGGCTATTTCTTTTAAAACTCTATCACCTTCATTATGCCCGTATGTGTCATTAATTTTTTTGAAGTTGTCAATATCAAAAAGCATCATAGAAAAAGGTTCTTTATAGCGGTTGTATTTTTCAATATAAAAAACGATTTGTTCATTAAAATATAATCTGTTGTAAAGAGAAGTTAGGCTATCTGTAATTGATGTTCTCTCAAGTCCAATTCTAATAACTTTATATACAAAAAGAATTAATAATAAAATTGAAACTGAAGTAAATATTATCACTCCGTAATATTTTGCCGAAATTAATTCAATTTTCTTTTCAGATATCTCCTGCATTAAGTTTGTAATTTTATTTGCTTCTAGCCATGCATTTTGAGCCTGTTTTAATATTTCATCTTTGTTGTTTGTCTCTTTAATAGTGCTCCATATTGAATATAAGTTTGCTAATAAATCAATAAATCTGATTCTGTATTCTGTTGGTATAGTTTCTGGAAAGTTTTCAATAATCATATTTAATGTTTTAAAATCATATTCAATATTATTTTTAATATTTGAAACAAACTCTGGGTTATGATTTGTTTTGTAAATGGCATAACGTTGAATATTACCTTTTATTTGACCTAATTTATTGATAATAAAGCTATCGTATTTTGTATATTTATTGAGAGAATGGATTATAAAGTATCCATTTGCCGCTATTATCATAAAAATAAGCAAAAGAACGGTAATTATGATGCTTGAAGCACCAGTGTTTTTAAAAAATAGTTTTAATTTAAACATTATAATCTACTACTCTTCTTTCTAATATATAAGGTTTTAAAAATTCTATTACTTCTAAGTGTTTTGGATGTTTAGCGTAAATATCTAAATCGTTAATATTTTCTACTTCAGTAATTACACAAAAATCGCTTGGGTTTTTGTCGTATCTTATATCAATTCCAACTTCTATGTGTTTTATTTCTGGAATTAAACTTTTTAAATTTTCTATTCTTTTTTTAAACTCAACTAAAGGAGCATTTTCTTTTGCTTTAAAAACTACAACATGTCTTATCATTTACATTGCCTTACAAATTTTTCAATTCTTTTAATTCCTTCTTTTATTGTATCTAAATCGGTAGCAAATGAAAATCTAAAATACCCTTCACTTCCAAATCCAACTCCAGGTACAACTGCCACACCTTCTTCTTCAAGTAGTGTTAAAGCAAATTTCATTGAATCTTGCATGATTTCTTTGTGATTAACAAAAATATAAAATGCCCCTTCAGGTTTAGCAGCACTTAATCCATCAATAGCATTAAATGCTTCATATACATAATCTCTTCTTTTTTGAAATTCTTTTCTCATCATTTCTACATCAGCATCAGCTTTTCCTAAAAGTGCAGGAATTGCGGCTTTTTGAGTGATTGAGTTTATGTTTGATGTGCTTTGAGATTGTAATTTAATCATATTTTTTACAAGGTCTTTGTTTTTGCTAGCACAATATCCAAATCTCCAGCCAGTCATTGCATGAGATTTGCTAAGTCCATTTACTGTGATTGTTCTATTTAACATATCTTCATTAATACTTGCTGTTGCTGTAAATTCTCCGTCATAAATTAATTTTTCATACATTTCATCACTTACAACCCAGATATTTGTCTCTTTTAATACATCAGCTAAAGCTTCAAGTTCTTCTTTAGAATAAATTGCTCCTGTTGGATTGCTTGGAGATGTTAGGATTAACATTTTTGTTTTTGGAGTAATTGCTTTTTTTAACATTTCTGGAGTTAGTTTAAATCCTGTACTTTCATCAGTTAATACACTTACCGGTGTTCCAAAATGGTATTTTACAAGTTCAGGATATGTTACCCAATATGGAGCTGGAATAATTACTTCATCACCTTCATCAATTAAACATGCAAAAATATTAAAAAGAGATTGTTTAGCACCATTACTTACGATAATTTCATCTGTTTCATATTCTAAGTTGTTGTCATTTTTTAGTTTGTATTTGATTGCTTCAAGAAGTTCAGGAATACCTGCTACTGAAGTGTATTTTGTAAAGCCTTCATTTATTGCTTTTATAGCTTCATCTTTTATTACTTTAGGAGTGTCAAAATCAGGCTCACCAGCACTAAAAGCTAAAACGTCTTTGCCTTGGGCTTTGAGTTCTCTTGCTTTTTGAGAAATTGCTATTGTTAATGATGGGCTTAATTTTTCAATTCTTTTGCTAAACATCATAGACCTTTTTTAATAGAAATTATATACAAAAAAAGCTAACTTTACTAATTAATTTATTCATAAATCTAAAATTAGGTCGATATATCTAAAACCCCAAAAAAAGGAAGAAGATGCTAAAGAATTTAAGTATTAAGCAAAAGATGTTTATGATTGTGGCTTTGCCAGTTTTATTTTTATTAATTTTTGCAAGTTATTTGCTTTATGATAACTATACAAATTTAAACAATTTAAAAAATCTACACAAAATTATGAATCTAACTGTTGAATATACATCAAAAGCTATTCATGAACTACAAAAAGAAAGAGGATATAGTATTGCTTATCTGGCAAACAAAGGTACTAAATTTAAAAGTGAGCTTTTATCTCAAAGACAGAAAGTAAATAGTGCTTTTAAACTCTTAGAAGATCATGTAAAGAAAATTAAATTACAAAAAATGGATAAACATATATATGAATATTACGAAAAAGCTTTTGAAAAATTTAAAGGAATTAATGATATAAGAAAAAAAGTAGATAGTGTTGCTATAAAACCGGTTAAGGTAATTGAATACTATTCTGATATTAATATGTTTTTTATAAATACAAAAGATGAAGTACTGAAGTATAACGTAAAAGAGTATATTACTGATGATATTTCAAAATATTTCGACATGATAAAACTAACTGAAGAGATGGGAATTGAAAGGGCAATAGTTGCATATATGTTAAGTACTGGAGATTTACCAAAGGATTTATTAATTAGATGGAATAGTTCAATTTCATATCAAAAAACAATAATCAAAAAATACCCAGAAATTGCCAACAAAATTAATTCTATTACCGCTCAAATAAAAGAGATTAGAAAACTTATAAACTCTTTTGATAAGAAAAAAGAATTAGTTTCAAGCATGAAAGAGCTTGTAGGATATGGAGGACTTATTCATAACTTTAAAAACTATGTTTTAAGAGGAAAAGAAAAATATAAAAATAAATTTAACGCTCAATATCAAAAATTACAAAGTAAACTTCAAGAATATAAAAAACTTGGCATGTCTGATGTGGAAAAAGAGTTAGTTCCAAAAATAGAGAGTGTTTTTGATAAATATCATGCAGGATTAAAACAAGTAGTAGAAGCTCATTCGCAAAATATGAGTATAAATGAACTTGATAAAATAGTAAAAGTAAATGATTCTCCTGCTATTAAAGCATTTAAAACATTATCATCTGAGGGGGTAAAACTCAGTGGCATTAAACCATCTGAATGGATAAAACTTTCTACTTCTATTATTGATAAAATCAAAGCATTAACTGATGAACTTGGTATGAAGATAATAAAAGAGATTAAAAAATATTTAACGAAAACAGAAATGATAATTTACGGGTTAATGGCAGTTGTTGTTTTAGTATTGTTAGCTATTATTTATTTGAGTGTTACTATTTCAAAAGAATTAATAAGTTCTATTGATAAGTTAAAAGAAGGAATATTGGAATTTTTCAGATATTTAAATAGAGAAACAAATGACGCTAAAGAAATTGAGATTGATTCAAATGATGAAATAGGACAAATGGCAAAAGTAATTAATGAAAATATTAAAAAAATAGAAGAAGGAATAAAACAAGATAATTTAATGATTCAAGGTCTAGTTAGAGAAGTTGAGAAGATGAAAAACGGAGTGTTAGAGGGTAGGGTTGATGAAAAAGCATCTCATCCTGATCTTGAGAAAGTTAGAGTTATCTTTAATGAAATGCAAGATTCACTTGAAAAAATTATAGGAAAAGATGTAAATAATACAGTACACGTACTTGATAAAGCAATGCACAAAGATTTTACAGATAGAATTAAAAATGCAATAGGAAAAGTAGAAATTGCAGTAAATAATGTGCTAGATACTATTACTAACATATTGAGTGAAAATAAAGAAAATGGGGATATTTTAAATGAAACTGCAAGTGAATTAAAAGAAAAAATGAATGCTTTAAGAGAAGCGGCAAAAGAAGCTTCTTTTGAATTATCTGATGTTTCTGAAATAATGAGGAATCTAAACAATGAAATTTATGAAATTTCAAATCAGACAAAAATGGTAATTGACCAATCTCAAGATATTAAAAATGTAGTTGGAATTATTCAAGAAATTGCAGACCAAACAAACCTTTTAGCCCTAAATGCAGCAATTGAGGCAGCAAGAGCAGGAGAGCATGGAAGAGGATTTGCTGTAGTTGCTGATGAGGTAAGAAAACTTGCTGAAAAAACTCAAAAAAGCTTAAGTGAAAT